>CEQM01090882.1_pt1 | contig 11922 bp, 14 predicted proteins | sample 531111 | NCBI WGS metagenome assembly CEQM01 (sample SAMEA2621278, study PRJEB7988) | marine metagenome | biome: marine biome (ENVO:00000447); feature: deep chlorophyll maximum layer (ENVO:xxxxxxxx); material: "saline water (ENVO:00002010), including plankton (ENVO:xxxxxxxx)" | depth 120 m
GTTTCGAGCTCTATAATCTCAACTACATCAGAGGGTTTGCCTGTACGAGAGAATTGCACAGCTTTTTTTAATGAAGCCATAGTCTAATTCCTAAGTTTATTTATTTTAAATTAAATCGGTACAACTAAATAACAATCTTTAGTTTTTAGAATTATCCACTATGAAAGGGGTTTCGAACCAAGTTATTTCAGGTTCGGCTCCGTATGCCTTGCGGATATATTCTCTCCAAGTACCTCCTTTAACATAGAGTTTTTCTGCTGATTCTTTTGAATCCCAAGTATATACTCCACCACCAATACCATTTTTTTTGTCAAGTATAAAATTTTTACGAATTAGTCCACTAAGGTTTTTAAAGCGTTCCGTTGCATTAGCCATTCCATCTAATATTTCATCTTGGCTTAAATCATCAGCGACTTTAAACTTAACAATGGCTGTGATCATATTTTATCTCCAGGTCTGGTTACTTTAATATAATAATAGCTGATTTATACTGCTCTAGCTACAAAGGTAATATAACCATTTAGCTAATGCTGTCGGAGAATTAGATTGCCCGTATTTATTAGCAATATATTAAAGCGTTTAAATCCAAATATGCAGGGTATGTTGTTGATGTTTATGACATCAATAATGATAGTAACAATGCATACGTTTATTCGTGACTTAACTAGTCAATTGCCGCCTGTTGAAGTGGCTTTCTTTCGAAATTTATTTGGTCTTCCTATAGCCATTGGTCTTATCATTCATTATGGCTGGGGAGTATTTAGGACTGAACGGATACGTATACATGTCGTTAGGTCTGTGGGCCATTTTCTTGCAATGATTATGTTTTTTACCGGAATAGCAACTACTCCTTTGGCCACTGCTAATGCTCTGGGTTTTGCTGCCCCACTTTTTGCTGCTGCGCTTGCTACTCTCTTTCTTGGGGAATCATTTCGTTGGCGTAGATGGGGTGCTATGTTTTTTGGGTTTGCTGGTACTTTGGTGATATTACGCCCAGGTTTTGTTTCATTAGAATTTGGTCCATTAATGATATTATCATCGTCTTTCCTTTGGGGGGTAATGTTAGTTGTAATTAAATCAATAGGGCGAAGTGATCCCTCGCCAACAATAGTGGTTTATATGCTGTTATTTATGACTCCATTATCTCTTGTCCCGGCTCTTTTCGTGTGGATTTGGCCTACTCCAGAACAAATTGTTATGCTGTTTATTATGGGAATGTTTGGCACAGCTGGCCAATTTGCATTAGCTCAGGCTTTGAGGTTGGCCGATACGGCAGTTGTCTTACCAATTGATTTTTTTAGATTAGTTTGGGCTTCATTATTTGGATATTTTTTATTTGCTGAAGTGCCAGATATTTTTACATGGATAGGTGGTATAATGATATTTACAGGGGCTACATATCTGGCCTTGCGTGAGAGAAATGAATCCCGTTAACTAAAGACCATGATAGGGTTCTTTAGTTATATATTATATTTATCAAGCGAGATTGTTTTAGCCAAATTAAATAGAAAATAAGTTAGGTGATATACGCTTTATGATACAGGTTTAGCGTTAACCCCTTCTTCAAATACATCTAAGGCGAGTTTCTTTAGATCTTCTAATGTTGCCTCGTCCGTTTCAGAACTCGCCACAGAGACAAAACGCCCTAGGTTAGCTGCAACTGCTACAATTAATTCACTAGATGATAAATTCAATTTTTCGCCAACCTCCAAACAAGCATCACACATGGTTTGTAAAAGTTCCAGGTTATCATTTTCATCTTTCATATAAACCTCCAATTAAATACACAGTTAGATAAACAATTTATCGTAATAATAAGATAATTATTCCCAATACTACTAGAGAAATTCCAAATAATTCTATCCTTGATATTTTTTCTTTAAAAATAAATGTAGATGTTATAATTGTGAAAACTAATTCGAGCTGTCCTAAAGCTCGGACTAAGGCAGCTTGTTGAATAGTCATTGCAGTGAACCAGCCAATAGATGCTAAAGCACCACACAAGCCCACCCACATAGAGATACGCCATGCTTTCAAACAATTAATAAGTTCTACTGGCTCCTTAATCCACATATATGTGGCCATAACAACTGTTTGAAATACCAATGCAAAAGCCAGTGTAAGTGAAGCTTGCATTATAAATCCACTTCCTCCCAGTGAGAGCGAAGCACCTCGATAAGAAACTGCCGCTATCCCAAATGATGCTCCTGAGGCTAGTCCTATTAGAGCTGGCTTTTCTGTCCACGAAGTAATTATTGCTTTGATCCCCAAAGGATTACGGGCGACAGAGATAAAAACTACTCCGACTAGGCTTACTAAAATCCCTATCGCCGCAAATAATGATATTGCTTCACCTAAGAATATAATTCCAAATACAGCGGCTTGAACTGTTTCAGTCTTTGAGTATGTAGTGCCGACTGCAAAGTTACGTTTATCAAATAAGGATACAAGAAGTGCTGTACCAAAGATTTGTGCCAGTCCTCCACTTATTACTATAAATAAAAATTGTAAATTTATTCTAGGTACTGTCAAATCAGTAAATATTATAAGCCCAAACAGGTATAAAAGAGCGATAGGAAATCCATAGCCGAATCGTACGAAAGTTGCACCAGTAGTACCTAGCTGGTTTTTTAACTTCTTTTGTAGCATCATTCGCAAGTTCTGAAGAAATGCTGCAATAATAGTTAAAGGGATCCAGAGTAGGGACATAAAAATACCAATATTGTAAAAAACAATGATGATGAATTGTATCTATATTAATGCTTTATTTATTAACTAAAGAAAACTAGCTTGAAATTTATCAATAATATTTTAAACAGAATTATGATGATTAAATTGTGGGGTCTTTACTAACTCTAATAAGCTGTCGTCCCTTATTAAGTCCAGAATAGAGATTACATAAAGCTTGGGGCGCATTTTCTAGGCCTTCTGCAATATCCTCTCGATAATTTAACATACCTTTACTATACCAATCATATATATCTTTAAGAGCTTCTTCATATTTATCTCTATAATCAAATAGAATAAAGCCTTGAATACGTAAACGATTTACAAGCACATTACGCTCAAAACGCAATCCTTTAGGAGGAGGGTTCCATCCCTCCGTAGCCGCTGTTCCGCAAATAACCACTCTTCCATTCTGATTCATTAAACTTAGTACAGAATCTAAAATGTCACCTCCGACATTATCATAATAAACGTCTATGCCATTTGGGCAGCATTTTGCTATTTCATTTATTAATTGATCAGTGCCTTTGTAGTTTATTGCATGGTCATAACCAAATTCATTTACGCATAGTTCAACCTTCTCATCGCTGCCTGTTAAACCTACTGTTTTACACCCTTTAATTTTTGCAAACTGTCCCACAGCGCTTCCTACCGACCCTCCTGCGGTAGAAACCAGAACGGTTTCTCCACTTTTAGGTTGACCAACGTGCAATAGACCAAAGTATGCCGTAAAACCACTATGGCCTAATAGACCAAGAGAAGCAGAAAGGGGGCCATTATCAATATTGACCTTTCGGTAAGTGCTAGTTTCCGGATTTAATATTGAGTATTCCTGCCACCCTGTATTCATTGCTATGAATTCACCTATTACAAAGTTTGGATTATTAGAGTTAATAACGATGCCAACCCCGAATGAACTCATAGTAGCCCCAGTCTCTACGCTGGCATAATTTTTTGCGTTACTAATCCAACCTTTCATGCCAGGGTCAGCAGTTACGTAAATATTTTGTAAAAGTACTTCACCGGAACTAGGTTCAGGAGCATGATCTTCTATGACAGAGAACAATTCTGTTTTTGGCAGAGCCTTAGCTCTTTCAATTAGAATAACTCTTCGATTTTTATATTGAGACATCTTTTAGCCATTCCTTTTTAAAATTATGATATCGTGTATGAGATATAAATATGTTCATATATTTATTTTATTAGATAAGTTTGAATTCAAAATTTACATATTTCCTAATGTAAAAGTATATAAAGATTACTATGCGATATTTACTAATGAACTTTGATAAGTGGATTATTTTTGTTTTATGGTTAGCATTATTGCTATTAATTTTAGGGCTTTTAATGCCAGCTATTGAAATAAAGTCACTTATATTCATTAGGCGTGAATTATCATTAGTTGACAGCGTATTTACTTTTTTTCATTCGGGTAATTTCTTTTTGTTCTTAGTAACATTTTTATTTTCTATCATTTTTCCTGCATTGAAAACCATAGTTGGTTTGTATTTATGGTATACATATAAATATGGGTTTGGCTCGACTGATAAAATAATAATAATACTTTCGGCCATATCTAAATGGTCAATGCTTGACGTTTTTATTATAGCTTTAGTTATTCTTGTTGTTGATGGACGTTTATTTTCTGAAGCCGATATAAAGCTCGGGGTAATAGTGTTCACTTTATCCGTTATTTTATCTAGTTTTGCTATATACCGCCTTAAGAAACTGATACATAATTCACAATTGTTTAATTAAGTTTTCAAAAAATTAGATATTTATATTAAATCTCAACATAGAAGTGCTCTTTTAATAAAGTTGTAATATTAGTTATTTTAGTGAAGAAAATTCATCATAAATTTCTAGTGCGTTAGCTGAATAAACAGTTGCAGGCCCCCCTCCCATTTGGATAGCTACAGCTATAGTATCAAGAATTTCTGTGCGACTGGCTCCTTTCTTATGTGCCATTTTAGTATGATAAACCACACAACCTTCGCAGCGTTGAGTAATAGCAATTGCTAGCGCCATTAGTTCTACGGTTTTTATATCAAGTTGCTTAGGGGATTGTGCGGCTTGCATCGTGGCCCTATGCGCTCGCATTGCATCGGGGTGGCTTCGAAAAAGTTCAGCGGCTCGAGAATCTTGTGCGTCGGAAATAGCGGTGTAGTGTTTCTCCATTTTTTCTCTCTATAAATTAGTATTATATTAAATTTAAGTTTATCAGTAAGTTTTTTTAATTAAGTATTTTATCTATAACAGAATTATACAAGTTAAGAAGATATACATGATAGTAGATTTATTATAACGCGGACGGAACTAAGAGAAGATGTTTGATCAGAAGCAATCACCGCCACCTAACTCAACAGTAAAAACACCAGTGTTTAAAGCACCGGCTGGATCATGTGATTGCCATGTACATATATGGGGGCCTCAATCAGAAGTTTCTTTAGATGATGGTTTTCCTCTAAAGTTTTATGATGCCCTTTTAGAAGACTACATTTCAGTAAGTGATAAAATAGGTATTGACCGGTCGGTTATTGTGCAAGCGATTCCGCAGGGACATGATCATCGCATCCTACTAAAATGTTTGAGGGCATATCCAAAAAAATTTCGTGGAGTTGCAGTACCTTCTCCATACGCTAGTGATTCTGAAATAGATGAATTACATGAGGCTGGTTGTCGAGGCATTCGTGTTGCTTATACTTTCTCATCACATATTCCTATCAAGAATATAGAACGAGTAGCTGAACGAGGCTGGCACGTTCAGATAGTTATTCAGCCAGAAAACCTAGCCGAATGGTACAGCACTATTTTATCTTTACCATGCGATATTGTTATTGATCATATGGGATTACCCAATGCGGAAGACGGAATTAACAGCGAACATTTTAAAAAAATTTTATCCATAGTCGAAAAACCAAATGTATGGGTGAAATTAACTGGAATGGATAAAGTTTCTAGTCAAGGGAAAGCGCCGTGGCTAGACACTATACCTTTCGCTAGAAAAATCTATGAAATGGCCCCGGAAAGGTGCTTATGGGGCACGGACTGGCCGCATCCAGGTACCTTTACAAATATGCCCGATGAAGGTGATCAACTTGACGTTTTAATAAAATGGTTTCCGAAAGAGTCAGATCGATATAGAGTTCTTGTACAGAACCCCGAACGTCTATATGGCTTTACGCATATATAGATATCTGGAGATACCTGAAGATGACTAATGATTTACCGCGTCCAACGGATGCCCTTTCTCGAGGTATTTTCATGATGTGTTTTGCCGTATTGTCTTTTGCGGCTATGAATACTTTTACTAAAGAACTAAGGCCGGAGTTACCGGTTATTGTTATAATTTGGGGGCGTTATTTTTTTCACTTATTACTCATATTTGTTATGTTTCCCAGACGTATTCCTACATTGCTTCATATCCAAGACAAATATTTACAGATAGTTCGTTCTGTTTTAGTTTTGTTGGCAACTGCTTGTATGTTTTTTGCTCTTGGGTTCATGCCATTAGCCGATGCGGTTGCGATAACATTTGTTGCGCCATTGTTGATAGTTGCTCTATCTGCAGTATTTTTGCGAGAGGCTGTTGGTACCAGGAGATGGGGAGCGGTTATAGTAGGCTTTATAGGGGTCATGGTAATTATTAGGCCAGGGGCAGGTGCTTTCCAAATAGCAGCTTTGCTTCCACTAGCTTGCGCTCTTTGCTATGCTATATTCCAGATTTTAACACGGCTAATAAGTCATCGGTCGGATCCCCTAAATATGTTGTTTTATACTGCTGTTACGGGGGCTATTTTGATGACAGCCATTGTGCCTTTTAGCTGGCAAACACCATCAAATGATCAGTGGTTAATGTTAATGGCGATAGGCTTACTTGGCGGTTTGGGGCATTACGCCTTAATTAGAGCTTATGAACGAAGTGAGACATCTCTAGTAGCACCTTTTGCTTATACAGAAATTATTTGGGCAACATTACTAGGGTTTATCGTTTTTGGCGATTTCCCTGACATATATACGTTTGCTGGGACTGCCATAATTATTGCAAGTGGTGTTTATATATTGCAAAGAGAACGGAAATCTCGTTCAATTGTATAATGATTTGTGACTAACTTTATCTGTCTGTGTTATTAAAAAAAATTTTATTTTAAGCCGTATAACCGCCATCAGCTGAAATAATTTGTCCTGTTATTAGAGATGCTCTAGAAGAAGCAAGAAATGCTACTATTTCGGCAACTTCTTCAGCGGTACCGATTCGGCGTAAAGCAGAAGCACGCTCAATAGACAGTCTTTCTCGTTCTGAAATTACATTCTCGAGGAGATGTTGGCCTAGTCCTGTAGATATAAAACCGGGGGCAACAACATTAGCCCTGATACCATTGCGACCTTCTTCTCTAGCTATGGCAGAAGTTAACAAATTAACGGAGGCCTTTGGAGCAGCTGATAAAATATCACGTGATGCGTAACGTATAGTTGCAGCGGAGGTAATAGCAACTATAGAGCCTTTGCTCGCTCGTAGGTGGGGTAAAGTTGCTTTTACTATGTTAAAATATCCAACTGGCTCTATAGACATAACCTTATTCCACTCTTGTGAAGAGACTTCACTAATAAATGGCTGGCCAATGTCTGGTCCTACTGAGAATATCATTGTATGGATAGCTCCAAATTCATTAGCAACGTTGTTTACGATGTCTATTATCTCTTCAGATTTTGTGAGCTCCATGCAATAGCATTTAGATTTGTGTCCTATTTGTTTTACGGCTTGTTCCGCTGATAAAGCACCTTTATGGTTTTTATTATATGTTATAGCTACGTTACTTCCTTCACGTGCAAGTTTAGAGCATATAGCGTTACCTAAACCCCCACTTCCCCCAACAACTAAAGCTACTCCCGAAGGAAAGACATTTTCTGGATCTGGGTATTTCTCCATAATCTTATTCCCTGAATAATTTTTATATTCAAATCTGATTATCTTAGTAAAAAAAACCCGGCCTAAATTCTTTATAGTATAGGCCGGGTTTGCTGATAAGTTATTTTAGTTTTTATAGGTCTAGTACGTCCTTTGCCACAGCCTGGAATTCTTCTGATGTCATAAGTCGTTTATGAATTAGACCCCAATCTTTAACTGCCATCAGTACTTCCATTGATTTTTCGTCATCAACAACTACTTGAATTCGGGCTAACCATTCTTTCACTGTGTCAATTCCTGACCCTTTACCCATGACTGTTTCTGGTTCATCTTGACCTACCATGCGTGGTCGAAATGGCATCACTTCAGTTTGGTGTTCATCTCCACAATTAAGCAGCCAAGTAGCGATTATTCCTGATTCTACTTTGAATAGGTTGTCGCCAACAACTGGACGATTGTCTGGAACGATCACTCCTGATACATCCCTGACTAAATCTGCTAGTTCTTTTAAATTTTCTAGTTTAATGCCTATGTCGATATCATAAAGCGTACGTAGAGCCATCACTGTTTCTTCCATAGGTACATTTCCAGCGCGTTCGCCTACACCCATAACAGTCGACTGAACAACCTCTACTCCTTCAGAGAGGGCCATAATCGTGTTAGCTACTCCCATTCCGTAGTCCATGTGGAAATGTGCCTCGAGAGGAATATCTGGAAATCTGTGCTTCATGGACCTCACAAAATATTGCATCGCATGTATTGAGGTAGCGCCCATAGTATCTACTAGTGCAAGACCATCCATATGTCCTTCAGTTCCTACCCGATCAATTAGATCTATTACCCATTCAAGATCAGAGCGGGTGAAGTCAATTGGAAAGAAAACTACCTCTAGGCCCTGTTCATGGGCATAATTTGTCGATTCTATTGATAAATCTATGGCTCTTTCTAGATCCCAGCGGTAACCAAGTTCAATAAGATGGGGGCTTGCCGGCACCTCCATAATTACTCCCTTTACACCAGAATCAACTGCTCTTTTAACGTCATCAACCATGCATCTTGCGAAGGCATATACCTTAGGGCCAAAGTCCCTTCGAGCTAATTCTTGAACAACACGGGCATCATCTTTTGAAACAACTGGCATTCCGGCTTCTATTCGGTGAACACCAGCTTCTGCCAGAGCCTCTGCAATCCTTATCTTATCATCGAAGTTAAAGGCCAGACCAGCCTGTTGCTCTCCGTCCCTTAATGTCACATCATGAATTTGAATTTTTTCTGGGAATTTCCAGTCTTTAGTTACCTCGGGTGCAAAATTCCAAGGGCTAGTAAACCAATTTTCTGTTTTCCAAGGGGTGTTGGTCATAAATAATATCTCCGCCGGTGGCTGGTCATAGCAGACTGCCGGTTTATTAAAAATTGTTAAATTAGAACCAGATGGCTCAATTAATCTTTATTATAAGCCAGAATGTAGAAAACACGAACCTACAAGTCAACGCGTCCATCTTATAAGAAATACAAGAAACTATAATATATTTTTATTGAAGTCTTATGTATGACAATGCGATAAGACAAAAATACTTAAACCATCACATCTTTGATTTTTAAAACTAATGGGGAAGAAAAATGATATATGAGTTAAGAACATATACTCTTAAGGCTGGTTCTATTCCCGCTATGTTAAAGGCTAATGAAGATATAGGGCGTCCAGTTAGAGGTGATGACTATGGAAAATTAGAAGGTTATTGGTTTACCGACATAGGTCCACTAAATCAGGTTATGCATTTATGGAGTTATAATGATATGGTCGAACGCGATAAACTTCGCAAGGAACTTGGTAGCCTGGAAGCGTGGGTTAAAGAATATATTCCGATTATAAGGCCTTCCATAATTAAACAAGAGCTAAGATTTATGGAAGCTCATCGCGATCTTGTGCCGCCTAACGATCAGGGTAATTTTTATGAGTTTAGAAATTATAGAATTAAACCGGGTAATGCGGGCGAGTGGATGAAGAGGTTTGTAGGGGTAATGCCTACGCGTGAATTATATTCGAAAAATATTTGTGCTTGGATTACCCAATCTCCAGATCCTAATGAAGTTTCTCATCTATGGGCTTACAAGGATACAAATGAACGGAAAATAGCTAGAGATGGTGTTTTGCAAGAACCGGCATGGCAGGAATTCTCAGCTTATGGGGCTCAATTTCTAGAAGAGATGACTTCAACTCTTTTATGGCCAGCTAGTTTTTCGCCACTTAAGTAAGTAAATCTAGAGTTGTATTTTAAATTTTATTAAAAAAAATGCAGAATTTATTTAAAAGATTTTCATGCAATACTTAAGTATAATCTGCCTAAAGTTTGACAAGTGTGCTTACATCCGTACCTAATAACTGTCTAAATATATATTAACATACTTTTTAGACTAGGAAGACCGAAGAAGTCTTCGAATAATTTGGTTATAGATACTGCTAGTTTGTAAATGTTTAATAACTAATAAAATGGGAGGTTAGAATGAAATATAAGTTTTTACTAGGGTTAATGTCTGCAGCTCTACTTACCGCTACTTCATTTGGACTTAACGGTACAGTGAAAGCTGATCAAATAAATATACGTATCGCTTCGGGCCATCCGCCGACAGTTGTGTATGCCGGTTTAATGAAAAACTACTTTCAGTCGGAACTAAAAAAAGCTGTGGAATCTAAGACTAGTCATAAAGTCAAGTTTATAGAAGGTTATAGTGGCTCAATAGTTAAGGTCTTTGATACTTTTGAAGGTGTACAGAACGGTGTAGTTGATATTGGTGGATTTTGCTATTGCTTTGAAGCCTCAAAATTACCAATGCACGCTTTTCAAATTATGCTTCCGTTTGGGACTATGGATCCCGTGCAGAGTGTGGGAGCTGCGGCAGATATATATAATAAGTACCCGAGTTTAGCTAAGCGTTTTCAAAATTATGGTCAAACTTTAATCGCAATTATTGGTGATGGTGGTTATAACTTAGGAACGAATTTTGCTTGGACAAAGCTTGAGGATCTTAAGGGGCATAAGATTTTAGGGGCTGGTTTAAACCTAAACTGGATGAAGCAAGCAGGAGTAGGTATTGTACCCGTAACTGATGGCCTGCCAGGCTGGTATCAGAAAATAAAGACTGGTGTTGCTGAAGGTGGCATAATGTTCCCTAGCGCTTGGGGGCCGGTGTTTAAACTTCATGAGGTTGGTAAGTACTATACAACTATTGGTTTCGGATCGATTACCTGGCATGGATTAACAGTAAATAATCGATTCTGGGAACGTCTTCCAGCTGATGTGAAGCCTGTTATACGAGAAGTGGCTGGACGTTTCCAGACATTGACTGGATCGGCTAATAAAGTTGGTTATGAAAAAGATATGGCTTGGTTAAGGAAAAATATTACTGTTACTGATCTACCAGCTGATGTCCGTCTCGGATGGGCTAAGGGACTAGCTCATTGGCCTCAGAAACATGCTAATGAACTTGAAGGAAAAGGTTTCCCTGCGAAGGCTATTCTCAATGATTATTTATCAGCAGCTGAGAAACAAGGCTATAAATGGCCAGTCCGCTACGTAGTCAAGTAGTACTAATCTTAGCTAATTATAAATTAGAAATTACTGGTCGACTAACTTTTTAGTTAGTCGACCAGTAATTATTTAGTTGGTCATATATAGAATAATACTAATAGAAGCCATTAACATGTATTTTTAAAACATGTTTCGTTTATACGAGAGATAAATGAATCTAATAACGCTCAGTGATCGTATTTCAAAGTTTCTTATGATAGTAGCTGCTATTTGGGCCTTTGGCCTAACCTTTCTAATTCTAGCGGACATTATTGGTCGTGGAGCTTTTGATGCTCCTATAAATGGAACTGCGGAGCTTGTTACTGCTTCAATAGTGATTATTGTCTTTCTTCAAGCAGGTTATGCAATTCGAAGTCGATCAATGCTTCACGCTGATTTTCTTGTTATACACCTGCCATCAATAATACAGCGTATATTTTTAGCCTTTGGTTATCTCTTGGGAGCAGTTTTTTTCTTGATGATTATAACTGGTGGATTAGATGAAAGCATAAGGTCTTTCACTGAGGGTGAGTATGAAGGTGAGGGAGCAATACGTGTCCCGTCTTGGCCCGCCCGTTGGACTGTTATGATCGGTAGTGGATTGGCTATGATTAACTATCTTGTCATGGCCTATTTAGACATATTCAAACCTGAGATGTTGGATACAGAACTTGATCCAGAAAGATCTGAGTTTTAAGGCTTGGTAAAGGAGAATTC
>CEQM01135499.1_pt1 | contig 11915 bp, 8 predicted proteins | sample 531111 | NCBI WGS metagenome assembly CEQM01 (sample SAMEA2621278, study PRJEB7988) | marine metagenome | biome: marine biome (ENVO:00000447); feature: deep chlorophyll maximum layer (ENVO:xxxxxxxx); material: "saline water (ENVO:00002010), including plankton (ENVO:xxxxxxxx)" | depth 120 m
TAATGCTCTAGAGGAAGAGGATTTTTATGTTGCCTCTTCATGTGTTTTCGTTGATCAAAAAGGAAATATTTCAGGACCGTCACATAAGGATAGGAGTCCAGCAGAAGCTGTTAGGGTCAGTGCAAGGCATAGAAGAGAACCACAATGGGTTGATTCATCACAGGTGACACATTTAGATTATAGTAACGACCAATTGGTAGGTGTTTCAGCTTCACTTATACCTTTCTTGGAGCATGATGATGCAACAAGAGCTTTAATGGGTGCAAACATGTTAAGGCAATCTTGCCCGCTGTTAAACCCTTCACCTGCAAGTGTTTTTACTGGAATGGAATCTGCAGCAGCAGATTCAAGTGGTTATGTTTTGAAGGCAAAAGGTCCAGGCAAAGTCGTAAGTGTCTCTCCTGACCCTGATTATCCTGAAGAAGGAAGCAAGATAACAATTGAATACGATAAAGCTCAACCTCTTGACGATAAAGGAAAAGAATCAAAAAAGCATGTTCTTTCTTTAAGAAGATATGCGAGAAGTAACCAAAGTACTGTTATCGATCAAAAACCTGTTGTTAAATCCGGAGATAAAGTCAAGAAGGACTCAATACTTACTGATGGACCTGGTATTAAGAATGGTGAATTAGCGTTGGGCCAAAATTTAACTATTGCTCTCATGAGTTTAGATGGATACAATTTCGAAGATTCGATTGTTGTAAGTGAAAGAGTTGCTAAACTCGGTCTTCTCGACAGTGTGCAAATTGAAAAGTTTGAATGTGTTGCGAGAAGGACAAGATTAGGAGAAGAGGTTATCACAGCTGATATTCCAAACGAGGATGATTCTTTGTTATCAAATTTAACAAGAGATGGAATAGTGCGAGTAGGTACTGAAGTAGGTCAAGGACAATTGCTTGTTGGTAAGCTTACTCCAAAACCGGAAAAAGAAAGAACACCAGAAGAGAAGTTGATTTGGAAAATAATGAACCAAAAAGGATCCGACATGAGAAATACCTCTTTAAGAATGCCTACAGGTGAGCATGGAGTTGTTATACGTGTTGACACCTTGTCAAAAGAAGACAGTGGTGTTGAACTAAGACCAGGTGTTTTGCAGAAAGTTGATGTTTACGTTGCAATAAAAAGAAGACTAACTGTTGGTGATAAATTAGCAGGAAGACATGGGAACAAAGGTGTTGTTAGTACGATCTTACCTGAAGAAGACATGCCATTTTTATCAGATGGAACTCCAGTTGATGTTATTCTGAATCCCTTAGGTGTTCCTTCAAGAATGAATATCGGACAATTAATGGAATTGCATTTAGGCTGGGCAAGCAAACATGGTGGAAATAGAGCAAAGGTTCCTGTTTTTAATGGTTGTTCAATGCAAACAATACAGGACGAGCTTGAGAAAAATGGTCTCAGAAGAGATGGTAAGAGTATTGTTTATGATGGCAAAACTGGGGCAAAATTGGAAAATGATGTTGTTGTTGGAGTCATGAGCATAATGAAATTAAACCATCTTGCTGAAGCAAAAGTTCATGCCAGGTCAATTGGCCCTTATTCATTAATAACACAACAACCCTTAGGTGGAAAGGCTAGAGGAGGTGGACAGAGGTTTGGTGAAATGGAAGTTTGGGCCCTGGAAGCTTACGGTGCAAGTAGAGCCTTGCAAGAGATGCTGACTATTAAAAGTGACGATATTGAAGGAAGAAACTTGGCTTATAAAAAAATGACTAGAGGTGAGGCTATTGACCTTTCACTAAAGCCGGAAAGTATCAACAATCTTGATAAAGAAATAAGAGGTTTAGGTTTAGATTTAGAGTTTTTTCAACATAGCGACAAGAATGAATTTTCTGAAGAGATATTAGATAAAAGTGATAAAAATGAAGATTCAAGTGAATCAGAAGTTGAATCAGAAGCAAATGAAGATTCAAATACTGAAGTTGAGCAAAAAGTAACGTCTGAGGAGAATGAAGAAAATGAGTAAAAAACAAATTTCAGCTTTAAGAATTTCTATAGCAAATCCAGAAAAAATTAAAAGTTGGGGTGGTGAGGTTCTTCAGCCAGAAACTATCAACTATAGAACTGGCAGACCTGAACCAGATGGTTTATTTTGTGAAAAGATATTTGGTCCAACAATAAGTTTTGAGTGTTACTGTGGTAAATACAAAAACATAAGAAGAGACAACTTGGAATGTGAAGTCTGTGGAGTTTCAGTAACCCATAAGAGGGTAAGAAGAAGATGGATGGGAACTATCAAATTGGCTGCATCTGTTGTTCACCCTTGGTTTTTAAGCATTCAGCCTAAAAATGTATTGCAAAATGTTTTAGGCCTTTCTAAAAGAGCGACAAAGCAAATTGTTTACTATATGAAGTATGCTGTTGTTTTTCTTGACCAAACAAAAAAAAGCAATCTTTTAGACAGGGTTCCTAATGCAAAAGGTAATGCCAGATGGCAAGATCCAAAACATTTATCTAAAATTTTAAATGTTTCTGTTGCCGACCTTGATAATATTGATTTATCCATGAAGCAAAATATCATGTCTATGAGGCTGCAAGAGTACAGTGGCAGCTTGAAGGATTGGGTTGAGGCTGAAATACAACTTTTATTATCAAGAACAAACAGACCGAATTATTGGAATACCAAAAAAGCGGTTGAAGTTTTATTCGAAGACATTGGAGGTTCTCAGATTGCAGAAGCTTTTATCGACCCAAAAAGTAATGAGTCAATATTGGAAGCTGACAGTAAGATCGATTATAGAACTATTCAAAATTTGATAAGTTCAGTAGATCATGAGAGTTTAAAGCTCCTAAAAATCAAAGTTGGAAAAACCCAGAGAACTTTAGGGAAAATTGTTGAACAGAGAGTTTCTAAAGAGGTTTTAAAGCTTCCTTCTGGAGAAAAGGTTGATCCAAGAAATGATCAAAGTTGGAATGATTTATTTTGGAAGCTTTTAAAGGATGATAGTCCTTTCCAAACGGCAAACATTAAAGAAATACAACAATATAACGAAATTCAAGAAAGATCCATAATGTCTCAAGAACATTTGGTAAATGGTTTGGATTTGTTTTGGGGCCTTGAAGGTTATGACCCTCTAAAAGAGGGAGATAGTGAATCTGCTTTTATGTTTTCAGGTGATCAAAAAAGAAACCTTGATAACATAAGTAGGATTATTGAAAAAAGAGGAGGCATTCCTTCTGACCAAGTTTTTAAAATAGAAACTGGAGGTAGGGCTATCAAGGAAATGCTAAAACGCATAGACGGAAGTGGAGGAGAGGATGCTTTGGCGGCAATAGTTAAACAGCTCGATTCATCTTTGGCAAAGATGACAAAGACAAGAGCTAGAGATGTTAAGAAAAGATTAAGAGTTATGAAGCAGTTTCTCCGAAGTAGGAGATATGCTGAAATAAAGGCAAATAGACTTGAGTGGATGGTTTTTGAAACACTTCCTGTTATCCCTCCTGACTTGAGGCCTATAGTTAGTCTTGAAGGGGGAAGGCAGGCAACAAGTGATATAAATGAACTTTATCACAGGGTTGTGACAAGGAATAAAAGACTTAAAAATATGGTAAAAATTCGTGCTCCTGAGGTGATTGTTAATAATGAAAAACGTCTTTTGCAGCAGTCTGTAGATGCATTGTTTGACAATCAGAGAAGCCAAAAATCAGATAAAGATCCCAATGGTAGACCTTTTGAATCTTTAACCGATACCTTAAGAGGCAAGAAGGGTAGGTTTAGACAAAATCTTCTTGGAAAAAGAGTTGATTATTCTGCAAGGGCTGTAATTGTTGCAGGTCCTACTTTGAAGTTGTGGCAATGCGGATTGCCTAAAAAGATTGCTTTAGAGCTATATAAGCCTAAATTAAGAAATGTGCTTGAAGAAAAAGGTCTTATTGATGGTGTCAGTTCAAAAGACCCCATTTCTGAGCTTTTGCAAAAAGGAGCAAAGGAAAGAAGAAAAGTTTGGGATATATTAGCTGAGCTTATCAGCACTTCGGTCGTTATGTTAAACAGGGCTCCAACTCTACATAGGCTCGGCATACAGGCTTTTCAGCCTATTTTGACAGATGAATCTGCGATCAGGCTTCATCCATTAGTTTGTACACCATTCAATGCTGACTTTGATGGTGATCAGATGGCTGTTCATTTACCTCTTTCTGAAGGCGCTCAGGCTGAAGCTAGACTGCTTATGCTTTCTACTAATAATCCTTTTGTTCCCGGAACAGGCTCTCCATCTAATTTGCCTAGTCAGGATGTCATACTTGGACTTGCATATTTAACATCTAACCCTAAGCAAAAATTTGAGATTTCAAGAAATGATCTTTCAAGTGCAAAAAAATTAGAGAAAAATTTTGTAGGACATGTTTTTACTCGTAATCTGTCTTCTTCAAATTCTCCGTTTAAAAAAATAGTTAAATGTAAGTGGAGTTTTTTAGATCAAGATTCAATTAAAGATATCAGGTCAAAATGGCCTAAAGATGTTGACAAGATCACTTTGCCAATATCAAAAATAAGAGCTTCTTTTACTTCTCCAAGTGAGGCTAGATTAGCATATGAGTCACAACGTAAAATTGATGATGAGCAAGCCACGCCATTATCTGTTAGAGATGTTATTTTGGTTAGAAATAAAAATGGTTCTGGCTATGTTGTTACAACAGTTGGAAGGATTATATTCAACCAACTTCTTCCAAAGGAAGTTGGATTTGTTGACAAGCCCGTTTATATTAAAGAGCTTAGAGAGATAAATAATCGAATTTTGAATAATTGCCCTCAGGTTGAGGCTATAAAGATATGTGATGCCATTAAAGACCTTGGTTTTAGGCAGTCCAGTCTTGCCGGTATATCTTTATCTGTTGATGATGTTATTATCCCCGAAAGAAAACAAAGAATTATTTCACTTGCAGAAGAAGTTGAATCTTTAATTGCCACAGCTTACAATGGTGGCATTTTGACTCCTGAGTTAGCTGGAATGTGCAATCAAAGACTTAAGACAAGTCTTACTTTTGCTGAAAAGAACCCTAGGACTAAAGGTTTAGAACTTGTTAGACCTAATGAATTAGGTAGACCAGCAAGTAAGAAAGACAACAATAATCCTTCGGCATGGTCTGATGGCTTAAGCCCTCTTTCTGGAAAAAAATTAAAAGATAGAAGGTTCACAAAAACTGATCATGAAACCATAATTGAAGCTCTTTGGAATAGGGCGACAGAGAGGATAACAGAGCTTTTGATAGAGGCTGGAGAGCAGGCTGAAGATAATTCTTTGATGTTGATGATTAATTCTGGAGCAAGAGGAAAGATGGATCAGGTAAGACAATTAGCAGGAATGAGAGGCTTGATGGCTGATCCAACAGGTAAGCTAATCCTTTCGCCAATTAAGAGTAACTTTAAAGAAGGGTTATCAGTGCATGAGTATTTCAGTTCTACACATGGTGCTAGAAAAGGTCAAACTGATACAGCATTAAGAACTAGTAGATCTGGTTACCTAACAAGAAGACTTGTTGATATTGCCCATTCTCTTTATATCGTAGAGGAAGATTGTGGAACTATCAGAGGTGTAACAAAGAGGCCACACTATAAAACAAAGAAAGAAGAAAATGCAGCCTTAAGTCTTTTTGGTCCAAAATGGCTAGAAAAAGATGGTCCTTTTGATTGGAGTTCCTTTAAGAGAAGGATACTTCATAGATATACTGCTGAAAGGATTTACGACGAAAAAGGTAATATTTTCTGTGACGAAAGAGTTCTGATTACTGAAGACAATGTTCAAAAGATAGTTGAGTTAGTTAAAAATAGAAGCATTAAAGCAGCTAAAAAGAATTCATGGAGTAGCATATCCAAATCAGGCTTGGCGGGAGTTAAGCTTTTGTCACCAATCACTTGCAATTCTTCACGAGGCTGTTGTGCTCGTTGTTATGGATACAACAAAGCAACAGGTGCTCCTGTAAGCATGGCTGATCCTGTTGGCGTCATAGCTGCACAATCAATTGGAGAGCCTGGAACACAGTTGACAATGAGAACCTTCCATACTGGAGGTGTAGCTGGATCTGATGTTTCGGACATCACACAAGGTCTTCCTTTGGCTGAGATATTTTTTGAAGTTTACCAAAGTAGATTTAAGCCTGACCTCAAGGGAGAAGGTGCTGTTTTGAGTCCTATTTCTGGAGTTATAACAAACATCAAAGAGCTAATAGATAGTAATAGGTATAGCTATGAAGTATCTATAGCTCCAAAAGGTTCAAAGAAAAAAAGAAAAACAAAAGCTTTAGCTGATTCTGTGAATATCCTTATTCCAAGAAATCGAGACATCAAAGTTAGGGTTGGGGATGAATTAAGCGTTGCTGATCCAATAAGTAGTGGTTTGAGAAGTCCTGTTGAGATATTATCTGCTCAAGGTATTGATTCGGCTCAGTCATATGCTTTAGACAAGATTCAAAATGTTTACAGATCTCAAGGTGTAGATATTTTTGATATTCACTTTGAAGTTATATTGAAAGAAATGTTTAGATATGTCAAGGTTATAGATGGAGGTGACTCTACGTATATGCCTGATGATAAAGTTCCAATAAATGAAATAAGATCTATTAACAAAAGGCTTGAAGCTGTTGGTGGAAGAAGGATTACCTGGGAGCAAATCATGGTGGGCCTTAAGAAGGGAGCAAGCAATAGCAGTTCATTCCTTTCTGCTGCTAGTTTCCAAATGACAGCAAGCGCTCTTATGGAGGCTGCAATAGAAGGAAAGTTAGATTTCTTGAACGGCTTGAAAGAAAATGTTATAGTCGGTGAAAGAGTTCCTGTTGGTACTGGTTTTAGAAATTTTGAAGATGTTGGATATGAGGTTGAAGGTGTTCCTTTTGGAACTGGTGTGCTTGATGAAGATTTGGAAGGTCTTTCTTCTTGAAGATAGATTTTTTCTGAATTAAATTTTTTTTAGTAATTTAATTCCAGAATGGCCAAAATTGATTCACCAGGTAAGAGGTTCCAATACCTGTTATAACTCCAGCTGTGACTTCAATTGGTGTATGCCCAAGTATTTCTTGCAGCTCTTGAAAATCTTTTTTAATTGTTTCTGCATCTTTTCTTTCCAATAGGTCACCCATCAAGCTATTTATTGCTTTTGCATGCTCTCCAGTTTTTCTTCTTATACCCAATGCATCAAATATAACAAGTGTTGCCCATATTATCGCTACGCCAAATATTGGTGATTCAAAACCATAATTAATCCCAACAGACCAAGCTCCAGCAATAGAAAAAGAAGTGTGGCCTGAAGGCATTCCTCCATAAGCAATAGAAGATTTTTCGTTAATTTTTATTTTTTGAAGTAGCATTTTTATAATGGTTCCGAAAAGAGAACCAAAACATGCACTTGCAAAAACCTTATTTGCTAATATTTGAACAAATATATTCATATTTCTTTTTTACCAAACAGGATAATCATAGTAAGAATTAAAGGTAAAAGTATTAAAAAGTTGTATTTAGTAAGAGGATCCATTCCCGGAACTATTGACCCTAAGAGGTATTTTACTTTTCCAGCAATAGAAAAAGAATCAAAAGAGTTCAGGAAGGAGATTAATGTTGGAGTCAAAGAAAAACATAAAGCTAAAGTGTTTTTTTTGAAATGTATTAATAACCCACAGATTAAAAGTCCCCATACTGATCTGAACAAAAGAAAGGATATCCATAATTCTGTATCCAAAGAACTACCTAAAAGCAATAATGCACTTCCAAAAAGTCCAGTAGCTCCTAAAGATGCAAGATGTGCAAGAAGATAAGTTACTTTGATTTCTTTATTGGAAAAATTATTATTTTTGTAAAATTTGAAAATTTTATTTTTTTTATTATTTTTGCAAAAAATAAAAAATCCAAAATCATATAAAAACATTGAAAGAATCATTAATTTGGGATTGTTTAAAGTAGGAAGCATTGTGATTAGCCACCATATAGGCAAGTAAAGGCTGCTTGTCATCGCTGACCAGCTCCATTGTGTCGCTGTAAGTATCTTTATTAGTTTTTTCATAGATCTATGTTTAATTTTGAAAATTTTGAAAAATTGTCAATTTCTTTTATTTTTGAAACTTCTTCTTCAAGCGTAGATATCTTCCAACCATTATTTAATAGAGATGTTTCCCATATGAAAATACCTTTATCAAGATATTCCTGAGGTGATACTAATGTTTCAAATGTGTAAATATTGATTTTGTTTTTTGGATTGAGTTTTTCATGAAGTGATCCAGCAGGGCTTAAGACGTGAAATTTAGATGAATTCAAGTTGTCGCGTTCTTTTGATATGTAAATTTTGTTAAATTTTGTATTTTCAATTATTTCGAATTGATTTTTAGTTAATTTTTCATGTAGCGGGATTATTAAATTTTGATTACCCCAAAAGCGATTAAGGCATAATGTCAAAATGACTGTTTCATAAAATGTAAGTTCAAAAATTTTTTTAAATTTTATTTTTTGTATATCCTGATTCATTTCTTCGTTTTCAAAAAGTGTATTATTGCTTAACGATATATCTGCTATTATGTTTTTTACTTTTGCATGATTGGGAAAGGGTAACGGGTATTGAATTAAGCCATTTCGACTTGGTTTTACAGCATTCAGAAGGTTTTTGAGCAACTTTTGATTTATATTTCCGATAGAAAGAATGTTGATTTTTTTTGAATCTTCAGCTTTAAAAGGCGTGAAGTTTTGACTATATATATTTTTGGAAATTTTCATTTGTTTATTATCTAGAATTCTAAATAAGTTTTTTTTATGTGTCTTCTATAATCGAAGTGACAATGTCTGATTTGAAAATTACACCAAAGTCAATATACCTTAAAAGAAGGTCTTTCATCAGGAACTCTTTTTTTGGAATCTCAAGTCTTGGCTTTTCCAAACTTGCAAAATTTTCGTCTTTGGTTTCAGAAAGTGATAAACCTACATCGTATGAAGCAATTACTTCTTATAACAATTTTTATGAATTTGGCACTTCAAAAAGCGATCCTAAAAAAAATGCATCAAGACTAAGCACGAATCCATGGAGCATAGAGGTGAGTGGCTTATGTCGGTCCCCTAAAACTCTTGATATGGATGATATTTTTAAATTAAACAAAATTGAAGAAAGGATTTACAGGCTTAGATGTGTTGAGGGGTGGTCTATGGTAATCCCTTGGACAGGATTTTCATTAAGAGATTTTTTATTATCTTTTGAGCCGGAAGAGAGTGCACGTTATGTTAAGTTTGAAACTCTTTACAGGCCAGAAGAGATGATTGGACAAACAAGCAAAATTCTTGATTGGCCCTATGTTGAAGGGCTTAGGCTGGATGAAGCAATGCACCCATTATCTTTTTTATCAACTGGGATCTACGGTGAATCTTTATTGAACCAGAATGGAGCTCCTTTAAGACTAGTAATACCTTGGAAATATGGTTTTAAAAGTATTAAGTCAATTGTAAAAATAACTTTTGAAAGAGATATGCCTCTTACCTCTTGGGTTAAATCAAACCCAAGAGAGTATGGTTTTTATAGTAATGTAAATCCAGAAGTTAATCATCCCAGGTGGAGTCAAAAAACGGAAAGAAGAATTGGGGAATGGTTGAGAAGAAAAACTTTAATGTACAACGGTTATGGAGAGGAAGTTAAAGATCTTTATAAAAATATGGATTTAAAAAAATGGTTTTAGACAAAAAAAAATGTCTTTTTTTTTGTTGGATCATTATTGTTTTTAGTTTTATTTATCCATTTTTAAATAACTTTTATCTCATCAATCCAGTTGAAAGCATATTGCACTATTCGGGCCAAAGTTCAATTAGATTCTTGCTTTTAACTTTAATGATTACTCCATTAATTAAATTTTTAAAGCAACCTTTTCTTATATTTGCAAGAAAGATGTTCGGCTTAACATCCTTTTTTTATGTTTTGTTGCATTTTTTGGTTTATTTATTTTTTGAAATTGAATCTTTTGGTATTTATGAAGATTTTCAGGCAAGGCCTTTCATAGCTTATGGTTTTTTTGCATTTTTTTGCTTAATTCCTCTTGCGATTACATCTAATAATAAATCCATAAAGAAAATGGGTGTTAATAATTGGAAGAATTTACATCAATTGATTTATCCAGCTTTTGCCCTTTCTGCATTTCATTATTATTTAAAATCAGTATCTAAAGAAGGGCCAAAGCTAGCTTTAACTTATTTATTTTTTGGTTTATTTTTATTGTTTTTTCGTGCCTTTAAATTAAGTTTTCGTTCTAGAATTGATGACTAGTGCAATACAAAGACAATGTAGAAAGGCTATCGGAAAAAAATAAAAAAAATAATCCATTTTCCAGTATTAGAACATCAGATATAAAACTTTTTGTTACTGACATTGATGGCACGCTTACAAATGGAAAGTTATCATATGTAGATATTGCTGACATGGGTTCAGCAATTATTAAAGAGTTCAATGTTCATGATGGGTATGCTGGCAAATTACTTTCAGAAAAAGGGATTCCAGTTGCTGTTCTTTCAGGCAGGGCAGATTCTTCAAGCCTTTCAAGGGTTAAAGATTTAGGCTGGGATGTGGTCGGTCTTGGCGTTGATGACAAATTACAAGTTCTTTCAGAGTATTTGGAGAAGAAAAAACTAAATTTTTCTCAAGTAATTTATCTTGGTGACGACCTGAATGATCTTGAGTGTATTCAGAACTCTGCTTTAGGCTTCTGTGTTGCAGATTCACAAGACTTATTGAAGCAAAAATCTGATTTTGTTTTATCTAAAAAAGGAGGAGAGGGTGCATTGAGAGAGCTTGTTAACCTTTTTCTGAGTGTTGAATGAGTAAAAAGTGGTTCTTCCCTTTTGTTTTTTTAGGTGCAATTTTTGCTAATCCGGTATCTTTAACCATATCTGACCAAAACGGTAAAGCACTGGTTCAGCTTTCAGGCGAAGGCTCGCAAGATAACCTAGATGAGGCTTTGTTTCTGGAAGATATAGATATGGTTTTTTCACAAGGAGAAAAAAATTTGAACCTTAATGCTTCTAGTGGTTTTTGGAATCGAGAAGATGATAAGTTTTTCTTGAATGATGTTTTTATGAGCTCACCTTTAGGCTTTAATCTTTCAGCAGATTCTTTAAGCTTGGATGTTCTTGAGGGTAAAGCTTATGCCGACTCTTCTTTTGAGATAGATTATGGCCATGTTTTTATATCAGGAATTGGATTAAGTATAGAGATTGATGCTCTCTCAGGATCAATCGATAAAAGTGGGATGGTGACTTTAAGAGAATGAAAATACTTGTTATAGGTAGCGGTCCAATAGTTATCGGTCAAGCCGCTGAATTTGACTATTCTGGGTCTCAGGCTTGTAGAGCATTGAAGGAAGAAGGGCATGAGATTGTCTTGGTTAACAATAATCCTGCCACAATAATGACTGATGTTGATTTTGCTGACAGAACATATCTTGAACCATTGGTTTTAGAAACCTTGATTGAAATAATCAAAAAAGAAAAACCAGAAGGTTTATTAGCGACTTTAGGAGGGCAAACAGGTCTAAACTTAGCTGTTCAGCTAGGCAAGAGTGGTGCACTTGAAGAGCATAATGTTAAATTGCTGGGTACTTCTTTGGAATCTATACAAATGGCCGAAGATAGAGGTTCTTTTAAGGATCTGATGAATCAAATTGGTGAGCCGGTTTTGGAAAGTAAGGTTGTTAGAAATCTTGACGAAGCTGAAGATTTTTTGAAAAAAATGAGCCTTCCCTTGGTGATACGGCCAGCATATACTCTTGGTGGCTCTGGGGGTGGCTTTGCAAATGATGTTTCAAGTTTTATTGAAATCGTAAAAAATGGTTTGCAAATGTCTCCAGTCAGCGAAGTTCTTTTAGAAAAATCAATTTATGGCTGGAAAGAGCTTGAATACGAGGTTATGAGAGACGGAGCGGGCAATTGTATTACCGTTTGCAATATGGAAAATCTTGAT
>CEQM01032226.1_pt1 | contig 11899 bp, 10 predicted proteins | sample 531111 | NCBI WGS metagenome assembly CEQM01 (sample SAMEA2621278, study PRJEB7988) | marine metagenome | biome: marine biome (ENVO:00000447); feature: deep chlorophyll maximum layer (ENVO:xxxxxxxx); material: "saline water (ENVO:00002010), including plankton (ENVO:xxxxxxxx)" | depth 120 m
AGTCCACGAATAGGCCTGGTTGATTTCGGTCTCACGAAATCTATTCCCATTGAATTCCGTGAGCAACTCATCGTTCTGACAAGCGCGATTATCGAACAACAATCAGACGCGATCAGTACCACAATGAACGATATGGGCTTCCGGACACGTGAAGACAATCCCGAAACATACAACGCTTTAGGTGAAGCATTTCTGGGCGATGTTCTACGGTCAGGGAGAGCGTATGCAGATCAGGACATGGTGGCTGAAATCAACGAAAGTTTGGGTCGAGTGCTGCGCGCGAACCCAATTATTGATCTCCCTGGTGATGTCATTTTGATCGCCCGAGTGATGGGGTTGCTATCTGGCCTCGGACGGACCCTCGAATCAGAGACTGACCTGATGGCCTCAGTGCTTCCATTCCTTGATCCTGATAAAGAGCAGGCAAGCGACGACGATCTGTTCGCATAAACACCATATATGCAAAGGATTAACTAGGTTATATCCGCAGGAGTTCATTTAATTTGTTTATATTCATTTTATATGATATTGTTCATATTAATGAATTTACATTCATTATAAGTCGGGCAATAGACAGGAGAACGAAAGTGATAACCCCGAAAGAGTACATAAATGGCGTGATGCGCAAAGGTCGAAAAAATGGGCCTCTTTACGAAGAAGCACGTAAGGATTATCGACAATGGTTGCGAGCAGAGAACAACAATTGGCGCTGCACTTTTTAGAAACATTCAGCGCAAAAACTTAAGGAACCAATACCATGCAACTCGAACGCTACGTAAGTCACCTCGTCAGGAAAAACCGCCAGGTTGCTCCCCGTTATGAAGAGGCTAGAAAAGACTTCATTAATATGATGCTCCGACAGGGATTTGGACGATTCTAAAGATCAGTTCCTAGTTCACTAGACGTGTCTTAGAATCAGTCTTAGCCGAACATATCTACTCCTCCCAGAGCAAAGGTGATGGGAGGCGCTGGGAGTACGCTGGGATGCCTCGAAGACCGGACAGATATCTTGAAGAACGCCGCAGGGACATCCTCCGAGCAGCTAGAGATGCCTTCGTAAAAGACGGATATGCCGGCACAACAGTCAGCAAGATTGCCCAAGAGGCCGAGATGGCTGCGGGGACGCTTTATCGATACTTCGATAGTAAAGAGGATCTCATATGGGCAGTTGCCCATGAGCACATCGAAGAAGAATTGACTCGGTTCAGCGTGACCGGGGATGAGTCTTACTCTGCGGGAGATCAACTGCTCTCCGTCCTTGAGGACGTTGGGAAAAGTCGTTCAGCAGAGAATGTTGACGACACGGTAGTGTCTATGGAATCGATATTGGCCTCATTGAGAAATCCCAAATTACAGAAAAAGGTTGCAGGAGATGTGTCTGACTCTATTTTGGCGCTAGCGGAATTAATTCAGAGGGCGCAGGCCCAGGGAGATGTCGATCCCCAATTCAATCCACATGCAGTTTCGGCTCTCATACACGCATCGAGCAGTGGCTTAGCCAACCTAAAGGCATTAATGCCGGACAGTTCAGAAGAGGTCGAATCTGCTGAAGAGTTGATGGCGGCCCTACTTGAATCGCTCTATAGCCCTTCCCTCGCACGGCGTTCTCGGGAAAAGAAGTCTTTCGACACGAGTGCTAATAGTGACACCTAAGTCTCCAACAGACATCCGTATAAACAGGGACTGATGTTAGGCTAGATGCCATGTCATCGTTGCAACACAGAGACTCGTTAGTTATCGCGGGCAATACTGAACCAAAGCATCAGTCTGTCCGTGCAGCACTGGATATCCTCAGAGAAAATCCGTCCCAGCTGGTTGAGATTCGTGATCGCATTGCATCTGGGCTTTCGGGCGGTCTGGACGATGTCGATATCTCCCGAGCTCGAAGACTTCTGTATGCAACCGACGCTTCGATCTACGAAATGGAGCCTCTTGCGATTACCTACCCGCAAAATACTGAAGACGTTCAAGCAATTGTCCAAGTGGCGAATGAACTGGGAGTCCCTATTTTGCCAAGAGGAGCAGGCACTAGCCTCGCCGGACAGGGAGTGAATCATGCGATCGTAATTGATTTCACTCGGCACATGAACAAAATTATAAAGATTGTCCCGGAAGAGCAAATCGCTGTTGTCCAGCCAGGACTGGTGGTAGATCACCTCAATAAGGAGGCAAAACAATTCCAATTGATGTACCCCGTTGATCCATCTACTCGCAATCGCGCAACAATTGGCGGAGGAATAGGAAATAATTCCTGTGGCGCTCATTCTCTAAGACATGGAAAAACCAGCGACCAGGTAATATCACTGACTGTTGTCCTGAACGACGGCTCAATCGTGAAAACATCGCCACTTTCGGGTCCACAGCTAGAGGAGAAACTAAATGGTTCGAGCAGAGAAGGAGACCTGTATCGAACTGTTACTGAAATAGTCCGCACGAGGCAACAGGAAATAGAAGCATATTTCCCTGACATTCCTCGGCGTGTCAGTGGATACAATTTTGATACAGTTCTGTCAGCGGATGACATTAAGGGAGAAACTGTCGATCTTGGACAGTTACTCGTAGGAAGTGAAGGCACTCTCGGACTCGTTACTGAAGCGACTATCGGGCTCGTCACCTCTGCAGAGAAAACAGGGATTGTCGCTCTGCATTTTGAGACTATCGAGGCTGCGTGTCGTGCCGCACCACAGGCAGTTGCCCACGATCCCGCTGCAGTTGAATTCGTTGACCACACAATAATTGAACGGTGCCGAGAGAGCCTCAGTTATGCCTCACTCGTTGACTTTGTCATCGGTGATCCAGGCGGCCTGTTACTGGTAGAAGTTGACGGTGACACAGATGAAATTGTTCAATCGAAGATGCAAGCACTTCGTGATGATTTTGCCGAACGTGGCTTGACCGATCAGGCATTCTCAACAGCTAACGTTGGAGAGCAAGCTCGGATATGGCGGATGAGAGAAGCTGGACTCGGGATTCTTATGTCGGTTAAGGGTGACACCAAACCGGTAGCATTCGTGGAGGACGGAGCAGTACAACCTGATCGTTTAGGCGATTACGTAGCGAGATTCGAAGAAATAGTCTCTCGCTACGATCTGCCGACGGCCTACTACGGGCATGCCGGCGCTGGCTGTCTGCATATCAGACCTATGATTAATCTTAAAGAGGCTGGCGGGCCTCAACAGGCCGAAAATGTTGCGACAGAGATTGCTGATCTCATTCTGGAATTTGGTGGTTCCCTAAGCGGCGAACACGGAGATGGAATTGTTCGGGGAGTTTTTGCTGAACGGATGTTCGGGCCAGCCGTGGTAGACAGTTTCAGAGAACTGAAACTCACGTTCGACCCTGACTCAATTTTCAATCCCGGCAAAATATTCGATACGCCACCATTTGACGACAATCTTAGGCTGTCACCTCAAACGTCCAGCCTTACACCTCCCACCACACTTGACTGGACCGAATGGGGTGGACTCGTAGGTGCTGCTGAGCAATGCAATGGGCAAGGGGCGTGCCTTAAAGATACTGGGAGTATGTGCCCGTCATTCATGGTAACGAAGGACGAAGAGCACTCGACGCGGGGGCGAGCAAATCTCCTACGACAGGTGTTAAATCAAACACTCCCACCCGAGGAACTCTCCGGTGATCGACTCTACGAGGCACTCGAACTTTGCGTTGAATGCAAGGCATGTAAAAGCGAGTGCCCCTCGGCAGTGGATATGGCTCTCATGAAGTCTGAAGTACTTTCAATCAGGCACTCCATCAGGGGAGTTCCATTCCGGGATAGAGTATTCGGGAACATCGCAGCTGGAGCAAAGCTGACACATTTTCTAAAACTACAAACCCTGACGAATAAGATCAGTTCCCTGCCCTTGACTAAACGCTTACTCCAAAAAACTCTAGGAATACACGCCGAACGGGCACTACCACAGTTTTCCCAACATACATTCTCAGATTGGTACAACAGCCGAACCAGCGGAAAACCGGCATCTGAAGGTGAAGTCGTGCTGTTTGTCGACACCTTCACCAATTATTTTCAGCCTGAGGTTGGGATAGCAGCTGTCGACGTGCTAGAGGCTCTCGGGTACGGAGTCCACATAGCCCACAAAACAGAATGCTGTGGCAGGCCTATGATTTCAAAAGGGATGTTGAGCGAGGCGAAACAGACTGCGAAAAAGAATCTTTTAAGTTTAGAAAAACATCTGAGAGATGGTCTGCCGGTGCTGGGGATAGAGCCTTCCTGTCTGCTTGCTTTCCGTGACGAATATCCGTTGTTATTGAATGAGGACAGTTCGATGACTGAACTAACTCAGCTCGGTGCAGAGAATTCCTTTCTCATAGAAGAATTCATATCCAAACTAATCGAGAATAATCCAGAAAAAGTAGCTGCTGCCTTTTCCGGTGGTCCTGATGTCTCGATCCATGTTCACTGCCACGAAAAAGCACTTGTCGGCACTGAAATGGCGATGGAGGTACTATCCGTATCCGGTATTAAAGCAAATCTCATTGACTCTGCCTGCTGTGGTATGGCTGGTTCGTTTGGATTTGAAAAGGAACACTACGACATATCAAAATCCATGGCTTATAGAACGCTTGTCCCTGCTGTATCTGAAATGGCAGAAGACCAGCAATTACTCATTACGGGTACCTCTTGCCGTGAACAACTTACCCATTTCAGTGAAAAAGATCCAATCCATCTGATACAGGCACTTGCAGGTGCATTGGCAGACTCGTAGGGAATAACGGACTCAATATTGTGCCCAATTCAAAAGATCTTAGTTAATCTTAGAGGGTGGAGGATGAGATATGGCGCCTAAACAGAATCACCGCAAGCAAAAAATTGCTGTCCTCGGACTTGGCAGATACGGATCAGTACTAGCAAATGAGCTACAAGAAATGGGGCATGAAGTTATTGGTATTGATCATGACTCTCAGGTTGTCAAAGAACTTTCATCTGAACTGATCCACGTCGCAGAAGCAGAGGCATCTGATAGTCACGCTCTTAGGTTAATTGGAGTTGCACAATGCGACGCTGCTGTTGTTGCGTTTTCAGACCAACACCTCGAAGCGAGCATTTTGGCCACACTTACGCTCAAACAAGAAATGCAAATACCTAGAGTTATTGCCAAGGCAGCTAATCAAAGACATGGTGAAATATTATCGCGTGTCGGTGCCGATGAAATTCGATTCCCAGAACACGAATCTGGCCGCCACTTAGCTCTCGCCTGGTCGGATCAGGGCCATCATGCTGATACGCTGGAAATTGATGAATCGTATCTGATTACTCGTATCGACGCGCCTTCTCGTTTAGTGGCCGAACCACTAAGTGTGATCGAAAACGACTTCCCTGAAATTACTATCGTTGCAATCTTGAAATCAGGTGAAGATATGATTTACGCGCCCGATGGCTCCACTGTGGTATTGCGAGCAAACGACATACTAGTGCTCGGCGGATCGCCGGACACCATGGAAGTGTTCCTTGAAACTTATAAAGAGGAACAATCTTCTACTCCACCGCCTAGATTTGGATTTTAAGCGACTGGAGACCTCTCAAAGTCATCGTTCCGCCCCACTTCTCTGAGATAATCTCAGGCGGGCTATCAGTTATCTCAAGAAGAGCCAGTGCTATCTCTTCAGCCAGCCCGGAAGCTGCCCCCGCACCAATACAATGATGCTCGCCTGAACCAAATTGCAGTTGAGCTCTAAAGTTTCTATCCAGTGAAAATTTGTCAGGATCATCAAATCGTTCGGGATCCCGCCCCGCCGCGGTCACGATTGGAAGAACGCCGTCCCCAGGTCGAATCAACCGCTTGCCGAGTTCTATTTCCTGTGTCGCAAAACGGGGAACGAATTGTGTAGGTCCCTCCCAGCGCAATGTCTCGATCACCATCAACGGTGCGAGCTCAGGGTCATCTTTAATCTGTTGATAAATTTCCGGAAAAATACACAGTACTCGCAATACAGACCCTATCAAGAAAGCAGTAGCGTTATTACCAGCAATCGACAAGTCAAAGATTAATTGGGACGCATCAACGGCAGCGATCTCTTCATGGTCAACCGCAGAACGCAGCAATGCGATGGCCCCGCTATCAGGAGCGTCAGCAGATAAAGCAGCAGTACAGAGATCACGGAGATTTTTTTGCGCTCTAACTCCGCTCTGCCGTAGCAGAGGCCCCGCGTCTGATTGAGCCCGCCACTCCTGAATATCAGAGCCTAAGGACTCAAAATGCGAACGTTCCGTATCAGACGGACCAATCAGCGAATACACTAACTCGATCACAGATGGGTTAGCCACACTCGACATCACTTCTACCGCACCAGAGTCTGGTTCGCTAAGTGCGCCGTGGAGCCATTTCCAACCGATATTTTTGACCATCGCACGATATCTTTCCGGCACATAGGCTGGGGAGGCTAGACTGCGCTGGTCACGATGCTCGTCCGCGCTTGTTCTAATAAACGGGACGGATTGATTTCCCTGGTTCGCAGCGCCAGATAACTGTGCTGCAAGCTTGCTCCTATTCAATTGAGCTGCTGAATGAGCATCTGATGAAAAAATGTCAGGATTTCTAAGTATGAAGTCACAATCCTCATAACGAGTGACTACCCACGCCTCAAATTGACGATCCCAATGAACCGGATCTTCACGACGCAGCCGCGCCAAAGCGGGATATGGATCCTTTATATATGATGGGCGTTGTGGTTTCCAGTCTGCCAAGATTTTCCGCCGTTACAGATTAATATGTTGGCTCTACAATAACTCCTATCAAGTGATTACAGGTAGGCAGTTGAATGAGTGATGAGAATGCAGTGGCTCTCGAAATCATCGAGGCACATTTCAATAAGATTGAAATCGGACAATTCGAGGAATTCGATCAAGTCATAACAGAAGAAATGGTTTCAGAATATGTGTTGGAGCATGGGATTAACTGGCCGGGCAACTACATAGGTACGGAAAATGAATTACTCGCACCGCCCGGTATAGTTTTTTTTCGACCAGCGGTGGGGTTTGGCCTGAAGGAACCCAATCCGCCTCTTACTCGCGCAGGATTCTTTACTCGCACAGACCGAACATTCCATCAACCTGTCAGAGTTGGAGAATCAATACATTTCAGAGGCGAGATAACTGATAAATACCTTCGGCGGGGCTACTACTACATTGTGGTAGATTGGACCGCTACCGGGGCCAACGGAGCACTTAGTGCGAATGGTCGGGAGTGGCATACTCTCGGTTGGGCGCGCCATCCGCAGGACTGAGAGATACACCATGACGAACATCCGAGACCAAGTAGGAAAATCAATCGTCCATGGCCCTGTGCTAGGCACGGCGGCCGTCGGAGGATCTGCGCTAGCTACTGGTAACAGTCCAGCAGTACCAAATGTCTTTCATTTTGCACAGATGACGGAGATGCTGGTGCAGTTTTTTGGACCTCTCTGGTTTCAACATGGACAGCTTGCAGTGCGATATCTGAAGCCCCTGAAACAGGGAGAAGAATTAACCGCCAAGGCAAATATCGTCAGTCAAAGCGATCCCGACACCCAGAGGCTTGAACTCGAAATATGGTGCGAGAATTCAGAAGGAGAACTACTTGCTTCCGGCACGGCGTCATGCCTTTGGTCATCATAATTAAACCGATGTATCTAAAAATTTCTGGTATTCGATAGCAAACCAGAGAGCCATTCCTCCCGAGCGATCATCATAGCCATCAGCGGTAGGTCTTAGGAGATATTCCTCTAATGTGGCAAGAGGCCCTGTGCCGGCACAGGCGTTCGACACATTCCCATCTTCATCAATACATTGGGAAATCGAATCCCACGCGCGAGACAATGCCGAACCATAATCGCCACTCAACCAACCGTTATTTAGTCCCCTAGTGATGACGTAACCCAAAATACAAGTAGCGGTAAGCTCCAAATAGGTGTCTGTGCGTTCAATCACTTGATACCAAGATCCTGACTCATGCTGAAAACTGAGCAATGTATCAATGTGGCTCTTGTGCTTCAACACCAGATCGCCAAATCGCGGGTCATCCGAGGGAAGATAGGTAAGTGCCTCCCCATACCCCAGTGCCGCGAACGCATTCCCTCTACCCCAGTAGTAGGGGGAAGATTCACAATGCCACCACAGGCCCGTGTCTGGCTGCGGATGGACTGATAGCAAATAGTCAAACAGGAAATCTACGTATCTCCGGTCGTGGGTGGCTTTACTGGCCCTTCCAACCATTGCACCTGTGAAGAAAATATCCTCTACTCGCAGGTCGGGATCAATTAGGCTATCCCCCTGCAAAAACAAATCCGCCAGTTTGAGCATCGCTCTGACATAACGATCATCGCCTGTAGTTTCGGTCAGTTCGTCACACCACAAAAAGCCGGAAAGTACTGACCCATCCATACCAATATATGAGTTCACATCGAAATCATTAATAAGAGGATCGACAAGCCGTTTCACAGCTAGAGCCGTGTCATCTTGGTTTCCAAGCATGTGGGCAAGCCGTAACTGTCCACTGAGAGGTACTCCTCGCACATAGTTCACGGGTTCGAATGTTTTCCCGTATACATTCTTTAATATCCCTGCTAATGCAATCGGTTCCATACATTCCATTCCTCTAGCTATAGATAAGTTATTACCAAGGACTCTACAATATGTTCCTGATAGAATTTATCATTCACCGCGTGACCGTTGGCAACACACACATTAGCGCGGGGGTAGCTCAGTGGTAGAGCGTCAGTTTTCCAAACTGAATGTCGCGGGTTCGATCCCCGTCCCCCGCTCCATCCCGCCCAACCATGGTCGCCCAAGCGTGCCTGAGTGTCGTAACATGCCTTAGAACTATTACCGATCTGGAGCCGGCAATGAAGAAGCAAGTACACCTCAATCTTTTTATACACAGCCGAGGCCACCATGAAGCGGCCTGGCGCCACCCGAACGCTTCGCCTTATTTACTTACTGACTTTCGCTACTACAAGGAGCTCGCACTAAAAGCTGAAGCTTCGCTCTTCGACTCAGTTTTTCTTTCGGATATATTGTCACTTGGAACTGATATCGAACACACGCCACGTGCCGTACTCGACCCAATGCCGCTGGCCTCAGCATTGTCAAGTGTCACTAGCAAAATTGGGGTCATTGGCACCGCATCAACTACCTACACAGAGCCATATAATCTCGCGAGACAATTTGCCTCATTGGATCACATTAGCAATGGACGAGCGGGGTGGAATATCGTGACAACCGCTTCAGGTCATGCGGCACAGAACTACAGCTCGAACCCACAGGCAGGTATCGAAGAACGCTATGAACGAGCTGATGAATTCATGACAGTCGCCAATGGATTATGGGACAGCTGGGCAGAGGATGCTGTGCTAGACGACCGAAATAACGGACGATACACCATCCCAGGACGGATCCTACCAATAAATCACGATGGCCATTTCTATCAGGTGCGAGGCCCACTCACGGTACCTAGGCCACCTCAAGGACGACCCGTATTGGTTCAGGCTGGATCGTCTGAACCGGGAAGAGCATTCGCAGCAAAACACGGTGAAGCCATCTTCACCGCCGTCCTGGAAAAAGGTGCAGCACAGGATTTTTACCAGGACATCAAATCAAGACTAAAATCACATAGAAGAAGCGCTGATCAATGCGCTATTATGCCCGGCCTGAGTCCGGTAATCGCCTCCACAGAGGTGAAAGCACGTAAATATGCCATGGAGCTGGATGAATTAGGGGACAAAGAAGTTGGTCTCAGGCGTCTATCTGGGACCTTCGGCGGCATGGACTTATCAAACTTTGACCTCGATCAAACGTTAGTCCCCAGTGATTTTCCTGATCCTTCTTCACTGCAAGGGGGGATTAGTCGACCATCCCTAATAATTGACCTCATACGTAACGAGAAACCCACACTGAGGGAATTACTGGCTAAATTATCTGGCGCACGTGGACATTTCACCTTCGCTGGGACACCCGACCAAGTGGCTGACCTGATTGAAGATTGGATCGATGACGAAGCAGCTGATGGGTTTAATTTGATGCCGCCAGTTCTGCCGGAAATGTTAGATGTCTTTATATCAGATGTAATACCGATACTTCAAAAACGGAAGCTCTTTAGAACCAGATATGAAGGTGACACTTTAAGAGCTCACTATGGTCTCCACTTCCCTGAAACTCAATACGACTGACATCTCAGAAGTAAATACGCCAGATCCAAACTGGGAGCATTGCCTTCTGATGATTTACTTCACGGATACGATAGAATCAGTTGAGGAACTAAAACGACACAGCAAAGGCCAGATTTATGCCAGCGCAATATTCAGCTACTGACTCTAATAGTGGCCTTGAGGTTACGGTTACTGGTGAATTCCCTGAGGAAACAGATGATAGAGTTCGAATTGCACGAACAACTAATCTCTTCACTCGACTGATGGCGACAATATTGTCAACGGAATCAACCGATGAACGTAATCAACGTTTCAGGGCAATAGAAACCCAATTAGAAATTGCTGACTCCTTGATAAAGGGCGATATGGAAAGCGTAGGTGAATTAGTTAGAGAGACCCTAAACGATATGGGCATCACAGAAGAGCAAATTCGCGAAGCTGAGGAGCAGTGGCGTGAACAGATCGTCAACCTCGGGGGCGACCCTGATTCGGTAGAAAATATCTTCCCGGGTGGCTCGAGTCACCAGAACGACTCTGAATCTGAGTCATTAGAAGAAATCACCGATGACGAGATAGAAAATCTATTCGGCTCCAATGAGGAAAATTCAGAACCCTCAGATAGCCCCACGGACGAGGAGAACCCCTCTTAGATGTCGCGCAGTGAGATTCGTATCACAGGTGCCCGTGAACACAACCTAAAGAATATTAACGTTGCGATCCCGCGAGATAGCCTCGTGGTACTAACAGGAGTCTCAGGATCTGGTAAATCATCGCTGGCTTTCGACACCATTTATGCCGAAGGCCAAAGGCGATATGTAGAATCACTTTCTGCGTACGCGAGACAATTCCTGGGTTTAATGGAGAAGCCTGATGTCGACTATATTGACGGCTTATCCCCGTCAATTTCGATCGATCAAAAAGGAGTGTCAAGAAATCCACGCTCAACTGTAGCCACCGTGACGGAAATCTATGACTATCTCCGTCTGCTATACGCGCGGGCTGGAACTCCTCATTGTCCAAATTGCGGAGATCCTATTGAACGACAAAGTCCTCAGCAGATTGTGGACTCGATTCTGCTAGAGCAACCAGGTACTCGCGCAATGTTACTGGCTCCGGTTATCCGACATCGACGAGGAGAACATGTTCAAATATTTGAAATGGTGAGAAAGGCCGGCTATATCAGAGTTCGGGTGGACGGCGTGGTGCTGTCGATTGACGACACTATCACGTTAAACCGGCAGCAACACCATGATATTGAAGTGATTGTTGACCGAATTGTGATTCCTGATTCCTCAGGAGAGGAACTCGACAGGGACCGTGGGCGAGTGGCCGACTCAGTCGAACAGGCTTTAGCACTCGGGGAAGGGATCCTCTTTCTTACATTATTAGATGAAGAAGGAGATACAAGGGAAGAAATAACATTTTCAGAGCATTTCTCCTGTACAAGAGCCGAGTGTGGCGGGTATTCAGTTGGAGAAATTGAGCCCAGAAACTTTTCATTCAATACACCTCATGGAGCCTGCCCAGCATGCACTGGGTTGGGTTATCAAATGGAATTAGATGAGCAGTTAGTGGTCCCCAATAAAAATCTCTCTATTGACGAAGGCGCATTGGTTGGGCTGAAGGGATTCTCAAAGGCATCGCGCTGGTATCGGAGGCGTCTTCAAGCTGTAGCAAGATCTGTCGGATTTGAACTAGACACACCGCTCACTGAACTTGACGAAGTGCAGTGGACTGCCCTGATGCATGGTACTGG
>CEQM01135526.1_pt1 | contig 11852 bp, 12 predicted proteins | sample 531111 | NCBI WGS metagenome assembly CEQM01 (sample SAMEA2621278, study PRJEB7988) | marine metagenome | biome: marine biome (ENVO:00000447); feature: deep chlorophyll maximum layer (ENVO:xxxxxxxx); material: "saline water (ENVO:00002010), including plankton (ENVO:xxxxxxxx)" | depth 120 m
GACTCTTTAGATACTGAATCATCATTTACTTTCTCACTAGAAGTATTTTTGACTTCTTTTTTAGATGTTTCTTTTGAATCTTTAACATCATCTTTAGGTTTATCTTCTTTCTTAACTGTTTTTTTCTTTTTGGCTTTTACAATATCACCAGTAACATTAATTTTAATAGGGTGTGTTAAGTCTTTATGTATTTTTAAGTCAACATCATATTCACCTACGTTATTAACTTTCGAGAGTATGGATATGTTTTTTTTATGAACTTCAAATCCTTTTTCTTCTAACATTTTAGAAATTTGAGCTGTAGTTACAGATCCAAAAACTTTTTCATCAGAACCTGTTTTTAATTTAAACTCAATAACTAAATCTCCAATTTTTTTTGATAACTTTTGAGCTGCTTTTAAAATTTCTTCTTGCTTTTTTGCCGTTTGTTTCAAATTTTCTTTTAAAACTTTAGAATTAGATTTATTAGCAAGAACTCCAAATCCTTGAGGTATAATATAATTTCTACCATAACCATTTTTTACACTGACTACTTCATCCTTAAAACCTAATCCAGGTAAATCTTTAGTTAATATAATTTTCATTTTAATTTAATTAGTATCTGTTGTATATGGCAATAATGCAAGATGTCTAGCTCTTTTTACTGCTTGTGCAACTTTCTTCTGGTATTTAGAACTAGTTCCTGTTATTCTCCTAGGTAAAATTTTACCTTGATCATTAATAAATTGCTTTAAGAAAGAAGGATCTTTATAATCAATATATTTAATTCCACTCTTCTTAAATCTACAAAACTTCTTTTTTTTACTTGATCTATCTATAGACTCATTTTGTAATGCTGAATTGAATTGACTTCTCATTTTTTCTTTTTATTAAATTCACCTTTAGCTCTTCTAGCATTATACTCAAGAGCATCCTTACATAAAGAAACAGAAATATATCTTAATATAGACCGATCTCTTTTTAATTCTGTTTCAAGATTTTTGACAAAATCTATTTTTTCAGTTTCATATTGAAATAAGTGAAAAAAACCAGAATTTTTATTATTGATTGAATATGCGAGTTCTTTAAATCCAAGTGACTCATCACAAATTGTTTTGATCTTGTTTTTATCAAGAATCTTTTTATATTTTTTTACAGTATCCTCTACCTGTTTTTCAGATAGAACGGGATTTACTATGAATACTGTTTCGTAATTTTTATTCATATAAATTTCCTTAAATGAGTTGCAAAGCTAATATTTTGAAATTAAAAACATAATTATTTTATCAAAAATTCTCCACTTCCTATTTTATAATTATTAGTATAAAAATGGACTTTATGTAACCCTTTATTAAAATCTTCATTTTTTATGTAATCAATACTCAATTCCTTTTTAAATCTATCAACTAATACTTCTTCTTTTACAGTATAAAAAGCTTCTCTTTTTTCAAATGTAAAGGAACCAGACCCTTTAGAAATATCATAAATTATATCACCATTTGGCTTCTCAATTGAAATATATATATCTATAACCTCTATTTTAGCTAAATCATTTTCACTAATTGAAAAATTTATGTTCAGTCTATCTAATGATCTATTTCTGAATGAATTAGATTTTTTTGAGCCGTTTCTAAAAATACCTATAACTTCAAATTCTAAAATTTCAAGTCTAGCTGCAACTTTAATTTTTTCTTCTAAATTTTTATTAGATTGATTAATAGTAGATATAGTAGTATTAAGGCTATTTATTTCTATTTTTTGTTCTTTATTTTCTTCAAACAATTGTTCATTTACTTCTTTTAGTCTCTCTATTTCTTCATCTTGAGCAAGTAAAAGCTCTCTGTAACCATCAACTTTTCCCTGTAACCTATTTATTTGTGCATATGCTCTATTTCTAAATTCTTTTTTCTCTATTTCTAAATTTTCTTTTAAAATTAATAACGAGTCAATATTTCCACCTAATTGAGATATTGTTAATATTTTTTCATTTAAAACGTTAGATATTGAATCTAATTCTAGATAAACATTATCTAATTCTTTTTCTTGGGTTAATCTAATTTTCTCATTTACATTATTTTGATATATGAAGAAAATTAATCCAATTATTATCAATATAATTATTCCACCAAGAATCCTAATAATTTTTTTTTCTTTCATTACGTTTACAATTGTATGCTAAATTAAATAATTACAGTTGAAGGTAAAAATTGATTATACATGGGAGAAAGAATTACAACAAATCTTCAATAATGAGTTTTTTATTAAATTAACTAATAGTGTTAGGGATGAATATAAAAATCATGAAATTTATCCACCGGGTAAGGATATTTTTAATGCATTTAATTTATGTCCTTTTAATAAGGTAAAAATTGTTATTTTAGGTCAAGATCCTTATCATGGTAAAAATCAAGCAAATGGCTTATGTTTTTCTGTTAATAAGGGTATATCAATACCTCCATCTCTTAAGAATATATATAAAGAATTAAAAAACAATTTCAGTGATTTTCAATATGAAAATGGTGATCTTTCTCACTGGTCAAGTCAAGGTGTTTTACTTTTAAATTCAATTCTGACAGTAAGAAAAGGACTTCCAGGATCTCATAAAGATATTGGATGGGAAAAATTTACTGATTTAGTTATTAATATAATTTCTAAAAGAAAAAAAAATATAGTTTTTTTATTATGGGGATCTTTTGCAAAGTCAAAAATGAATCTTATAGAAAATAAAAATCAACACTTAATTTTATCATCAACCCATCCATCTCCTTTTTCAGCATATAATGGTTTTTTTGGTTGTAATCATTTCAAAAAGACAAACGATTATTTAAAGAAAAATAACGATAAAATCATAAAATGGTAGGACTTAGTCAATTACTTTCAAAAATCTATTCCATCTAATTGCATTGAATAAATTTTCTTCTTGATAGTTATATGAAAACCAGATAAATGATGCTTCACCTAAAATATGGTCATAAGGAACAAAACCCCAAAATCTTGAATCTTCAGAATTATGTCTATTATCACCCATCATAAAATAATAATCTTGTTTAAATGTATATTTTGATACAATTTGATTGTCAATTAATAAATTATCTCCTTCTATTTTTACATTATTTAGATTTTCATAATTCAATATTGTTGATCCATATTTTTTTATATTTTCTTTATTGATTTCAATTTCTAAGTTTTTGAAAGGAATTAGAAGAGGCCCATAAAAATCAGTATTCCAAGGATAGGTTTCTTGATCAGGAAATATCCTGCCAGTAGTTAATGATTTATCCATTCTGTATAAAATAACTTCATTAATAAAAGATTCATTTCCAATAGAATTAGCATTTTCTTCTTTAGTATTTATATAATATCCTCCAGTAACTTTGGTATACTCCCATATATCATATTTTCTGAATACCCTTTCATTAATTGTTTTATCAGTTTGTAGAAAATATCTATTTTGCAAACCTTCAGGAATTTCTAAAACGGAGCTGTTAATTAAAACATTTCCATTATCTATTTCTATAGTATCAGATGGTAGCCCTACACATCTTTTAACATAATATGTTTTAAGATCTAATGGCTTATCTAATTCATTTGGATAATTAAATACTACAACATCATTTCTTTCTATTTCTCCAAAACCTGGTAATCTAAATGTTGGTAATTCTATCCAATCTAAATATGATTTGATATCTGTTCCCCAAATTTTTTGATGTGTTAAAGGAACTTGAAGTGGTGTTTTAGGAGTTCTAGGTCCATAATTTAATTTATTTACAAAAAGAAAATCCCCTACAAGTAAAGACTTTTCCATGGATGGTGTAGGTATTGTAAAAGCTTCAAATGTAGCCCATCTAATTAAAGTTGCAGCAATTACAGCAAATAATAAAGCATCAAACCATTCTCTTATTGGTCCCTTTTTCATAATTGCAAATCTAATTTTTTAAACTTAATTGAATAATTTTTTAACAAATTTTTAAAATTTTATAAAGACGGAAATACCTACTAAATTATTAGAATTTATCTTATTAATTGATGGTTTAATTTCAAGACTTAAATCATTATTTATATCGAATTCATTTAGATGAGCAAAGATATGTGCATCAACTATATTTAATAGATAATATACTCCAGTAAAGATTATTAACACATCTCTATTTCTTCTCCAAAAATCCATATTTCTTTCCAATGAATTTCTACTGAAATTAGGAAATGGATTTATTGTTGATGCATCATCATCAATTTCATAAGTTAAAGCATTTTTGAATTCATGATACATATCATTATTAAATTTGATATAATGCCCAATAACTGCGTATCCACCATAAATAACAGGTATTTTCCAATACTGTTTATTATAAACTTGACCTAAACCTGGTACGATAGCAGATAATCTTGTTGCTTTTTTAGGGTTAAAAATTTTAATATTTTCATTTTGACAGATACCAAGATGGGATGATAAAATTATAAGAAATATTATTTTTTTCATTTAAATAATATCAAGTAATTCTAGAATTCTATTTAAATCATTAGTTGACTTATAGGGTATTATTATTTTGCCACTTTTTTCATCACCTTTTGTAGAAATCTTTGTACCGAAGAAGGATGATAATTTAGATTCAAGTTTTTCTAAATTATTACTTTTTAAATTTTTCTTTGAAGTTGAAGTTCTATTTATATTTCTAGCTATTTCCTCTGTTTTTCTAACAGATAGTTTATTAATTAAAATAAGTTGATAAATTTTTAGTTGAAGTTCACTTGTATCGATAGTAATTAAAGATCGAGCATGACCCATTTGAATTTTATTATCAATTAAACCTTTTTGAATAGTAGGAGGTAACTTCAATAGCCTTAAATAGTTATTTATAGTAGTTCTATCTTTTCCAACTCTATTTCCTAATTTTTCTTGATTTATATTTAATTCATCGATTAATTTTTTGTATGATATTGCTATTTCTATAGAATTGAGATTTTCTCTTTGAATATTTTCAATAAGTGCAAGTTCAAGGAGATTTTTGTCATCACTCTCTCTAATAAAAGCAGGAATAGTTTCTCTTTTCAATAATTTTGATGCTCTAAATCTTCTTTCTCCTGAAATTAGTTGAAATTTATTATTATCTAGTCTTCTTACTGTAATTGGTTGAATTATACCATGTTGTTTAATTGAAAGAGATAATTCAGCAATTTTATCTTTATCAAATGATTTTCTGGGTTGCTGATTATTAGCTATAATATTTTTTATTTTAATTTCATCAAATATTTTATCATTAGTCTTATTATCAGATGATTTCAATAATGAGCCAAGACCTCTTCCTAAAGTATTTCTTTTATTTACCATTCAACCTTTACTGTGTTATTATTATCAACAACTTCTTTTGCTAAATTTAAGTAGCTTAATGCTCCTTTACAACTAGCATCGTAAGATATTACGGGTATCCCAAATGAAGGTGCTTCACTTAATTTTACATTTCTTGGAATAATTGTATTAAAAACAAGATTTTTAAAATGAGTTTGTACTTCTTCAACAACTTGATTGCTTAGCCTAAGTCTAACATCATACATGCTCATTAAAATACCTTCAATAGTTAATTTTTTATTTAAGTTGTTTTGAATAAGCTTAATAGTTTCAAGTAATTTTCCAAGTCCTTCCAAAGCAAAATATTCACATTGAACTGGTATAATTACAGAATCTGAAGCAACTAATGAATTAACGGTTACTATTCCCAGCGAAGGAGAACAATCAATAATTATAAAGTCATAATCATTTTTAATTGTATCAATACATGATTTCATTCTTAAGTCTCTATCGCTTATATCTACCATCTCTACTTCAGCACCAACTAAATCTATATCAGAAGGAAGAATATCTAAAAAATCCACATCAGAGTTAATAATACTTTCAGAATCTATTTCTTTATTAATCATGCACTCATATACAGTTTTTACAATTGAATTTTGATCAATACCTAATCCAGAAGTTGCATTTGCTTGAGGATCTGCATCTATTATTAAAGTTTTAAATTCTAAGGCTGCTAAACTCGCTGCAAGATTTATTGATGTTGTAGTCTTTCCAACACCTCCTTTTTGATTTGCAATAGAAATTACTTTACCCATTTATCTAGTTAAGTTAACTATAATTAATTTATCTGTTTTTTTTCTTACTCTCTTGTTTTGCTTTCATTGCTTCCTCTAATCTTAACTGAAAACTTGATTTTTTTGTATTTAGATTTCTTTTTCTATTAAATTCTATTTCTTTCTTAATTTTTTCTTCATCAACAAATCTTTTAAAAATAAAAATTTGAGCATATGATGCAACATTGGATAGAAAATAATAATATGTTAGACCAGATGAAAAATTATTGAAAATAAACAAAAACATAAATGGTAAAACATACTGAATAGTTTTCATAGGACCTTCCATAGTTTGCATTTGTGAATTAGCTTTATTTATTAGTATTGTAGAAACTGTCATTAAAATAGTAAATAAACTTATATGATCACCATATAAAGGAATACTAAAAGGAAGATCTAATATTGAATCGAAATTTGATAAATCAGAAGCCCACAAAAATGATTTGCCTCTTAATTCTATAGCATTAGGTAAAAAATAGAATACAGATACTAATATTGGTAGTTGGAATAAAATAGGCAAACATCCTCCTAAAGGACTAACTCCAGTTTTTTGATATAATTCCATAATTTCACCTTGAGACTTCTGCATATCTCCATCATGCTTTTTTCTTATATCTTGAATTTCAGGATTTAACACTTTCATTTTAGCCATAGAAAGGTGTGATTTAAATGTAAGTGGTGTTACTACAATTCTTATTAAAAAGACCATGAAAAGAATAATCAATCCATAATTAGATGTAATATTTTCTAAAAAATTGAATATTGGAACAATTATATACCTATTAAATCCTCCCACTCCAAACCATCCTAGATATAAATTATTATGAAATTCATCTTCTATATTTTTTAGTATTGAATATTTGTTTGGTCCAAAATAATATTTAAAACTAATAGTATTATTAACAAAAGGTATTTCTGAATCAAGAGTAAATTTTTTATTAATAATTTCATCCTCACTGTATTCAGATGTTAAGTTAGAATTTAAAATCTCATTTTCTGAAATTATAGCAGAGCTAAAAAATTGTTGTTTGAAAGATATCCATTTCAAAGGTTCTTTAATTTCAACTTCTTCTATATTAGTAGAAGTTGCTGATGTATAATCGAATTCTTCTTCTTTTGTGAAATAGTTGATTCTAGTTTGATTTTTTTCATTTGTAATATTATTCTCTTGATGAAGTAAATTATTTGACCAATTAAACTGAAGATTAGATGGGTTTATAAATTTATCATTTAGTAATATTTTTGATTCAATAATATATCCCTCTAAAATTTCATAGATGATAGTTATTTTTTTCTGATCAGGATTTGAAGCAGTAAAAGTAATTATTTGTTTTGTGTCTCTTTTTTCAATTTTCTTATCAAATAATATTTCATTAAAAGAAATGTTTTCCTCGTCACTTATCATCAAATTAAAATCCCCATTATCTTTAGAATAAAGATTTAAATATTCATTATTTGGACTTGTATAATTTTTTAATATAATATCTGAAATTGAAGCTCCCCTGTTATTAAATGTTATTTTTAAAACATCATTTTCAATAATAAAACTTTCTTCAAATAGACTTGAGTTATAACTATTTTTAATTGAATTAATTTCTTCTTGATTAATTTCTTCTTGATTCTCAACTTTTTCAACTATTGTTTCTTCAGCTACGGGTTCATTAATATTTTGGCCAGGTGGAAAAAAGGTGTAATATGTTAATATCAAAAGCATTATAAGAGTAAATCCTATAAATCTGTTATTATCCATTTTTTATTGATTTTATTTTTTTTACAAAACTAATAAATAGAGGATGAGGTTTTAAAACTCTACTTCTATATTCTGGATGATATTGTGTTCCAATAAACCAAGGGTGATTTTTTAATTCTATTACCTCAACTAAATTCAATTTTTTATTAATACCTGAAGTTATCATACCATTATCATTGAACTCTTTTTTATATAAATTATTAAACTCATATCTATGTCTATGCCTTTCTTTAATGTCACTACTCTTATAGGTTTTATAAATAAGTGAGCCTTTCTCTAGAGTACATTTATATGAGCCTAATCTCATAGTTCCCCCTTTATTTTTAATATTTTTTTGTTCTTCCATTAAATCAATAATAGGATATGTTGTATTTTTATTAAACTCTGTAGAATTACCATTTTTTTCTCCTAAAACATTTCTTGAAAATTCAATGCATGCACACTGCATCCCTAAACATATACCAAAAAAAGGAATATTATTTTCTCTAACGTATTTTATTGCTGATATTTTTCCTTCAATACCTCTTTCTCCAAAACCTGGAGCAACTATAACTCCATCAATATTTTTAAGTTTACTTTTAATATTTTTATTCTTTAAATCTTCAGAAGGTATCCATTTAATATTTACAGTAGAATTCAAATTTGCACCAGCATGAATTAAAGATTCAGAAATAGATTTATAGGCATCATGTAAAGAAACATATTTTCCAATAATAGCAACATTTAAGATATTATTTGATGAGTGTAAATTTTTTAAGAAGTTTTTCCATCTGCTTAATCTCAATGGTTTTTTCTTTTTAATATTCAAATAGTTTAATACTATTTCATGTAATCTTTCATCTCTCATCAAAACAGGAACATCATATATTGATTTGGCATCAATTGATTCTATTACTGAATTCTTGGAAACATTACAAAAGAGAGCGAGTTTGTTTTTTATTTCTTTACTTAATTTATGTTCACTTCTACAAACAAGAATATCAGGCTGAATACCTGCTTCTAGCAATTTTTTAACCGAATGTTGAGTTGGTTTTGTTTTTAGTTCTCCAGATGTTGATAAATAGGGTATAAGGGTTAAATGAATATTTAAAAAATCATCTCTATTTAAATCAAATTTAGCTTGCCTAACTGCTTCGAAAAAAGGCAAGGACTCTATATCTCCAATACATCCACCAATTTCTGTAATTATTATTTCAAAGGAATTATTTTTTCCAATTTTATAAAAACTATTCTTAATTTCATCAGTAATATGTGGAATTACTTGCACAGTTTTTCCTAAAAATTCACCTTTTCTTTCTTTAGATATTACATTATTATAAATTCTACCAGTAGTTACATTATTATCTTGAGATGTTGTTATTCCAAGAAACCTTTCATAATGACCAAGGTCTAAATCCGTTTCAGCACCATCTTCAGTAACATAACATTCACCATGTTCATAAGGACTCATTGTTCCTGGATCAATATTCAAATATGGATCAAATTTCTGAATGGTTACTTTATAGCCAACGGCTTTTAATAAAAGACCAAGAGATGCGGAAATAATACCTTTTCCTAATGAGGATGTAACTCCACCCGTTACGAAGATGTATTTTTTTTTCATAATTACTTATATACTGTAACGGGGATCAAATTTACTCTAAATAATTATATTCTTTTATAAAATCTAATTTTATTCAATACCAAAAAGTTATAATTTAAATTTGTATTTAATTATGAATTTTAAAGAACACATAGATAGTGATAATAATCTAACTCTAATAAGGAATCAAATACTCGATTTAGAAATTAAATCTTATTTAGTTGGTGGATATGTTAGAGATCTCTTAATAAATAGAGAATGTAAGGATATTGATATAATGACAATTGGAGAACCTTATGAACTAGTAAAAAAAATAGCTGTTCAGAAAGGTTTTTCAGACTTTAAAATCTTTAAAAACTTTGGTACTGCATCATTAAACTTTAAAAAATTTAATTATGAATTTGTTGGCGCAAGAAAAGAATCCTACAAAAAGAATTCTAGAAATCCTGATGTATCTCCAGGTCTATTTGATGATGATATGAAAAGAAGAGATTTTACAATAAATGCTCTATCGGTATCAATGAACAAAGATTATGGTGAACTGTTAGATCCATTTAATGGAATTGAAGACTTAAAAAATAAATTAATTAGGACATGTGCTGAACCAAATAAAACATTTGATGATGATCCGTTAAGAATGATGAGAGCAATAAGATTTGCCTCACAACTTAATTTTGATATTGAGGAGTCAACATTTAAGTCAATTTGTGATAATGCTCAGAGAATTGAAATAATTAGTCAAGAAAGAATTACAGATGAGCTAAATAAAATTATTTTATCAGATAAACCATCTTATGGATTTAAACTTTTATTTGCTTCTGGTATTTTAAAATATATTTTTCCTGAGTTAAATAATTTACAAGGTGTAGAGAAAATAAATAATCACTCTCATAAGGATAATTTTTATCATACTTTAGAAGTATTAGATAATACATGTAAATTTTCAAGAAATTTATGGTTAAGATGGGCTGCAATATTACATGATATAGCTAAACCTCAAACAAAAAGATATAAAGAAAATATAGGCTGGACATTTCATGGACACGAGGATTTGGGTGCTAGGCTAGTTCCCAAAATATTTAAAAAATTAAGACTACCTCTCAATAATAAAATGAGATATGTTCAAAAATTAGTACGATTACATTTAAGGCCAATAGCACTAGTTAAAGATCATATTACTGATTCTGCAATAAGAAGACTTGTTTTTGATGCAGGTGATGATATAGATGATTTATTAAAATTATGCAGGGCAGATGTAACAACAAAAAACCCTGATAAATCTAAGAGATACCTTAAGAATTTTGATATCGTAGAGAATAAAATAGAAATAGTTGAAGAAAATGATAAAATAAAAAATTTTCAACCTCCTGTTTCAGGTGAAGAAATTATTAATATTTTTGCAATCAAACCATCAAAAATAGTTGGAGAGCTTAAAAATGAAATTAAAAACCAAATATTAGATGGTAAAATAAAAAATAAAAAAAGTGAAGCTTTAAAGCTTTTAACTAAACTTGGTAAATTAAAAGGTTTAACACCAGTAAATTAAAAATATGAAAATAAATCAAATACTCATTTTAATCTTCTTTTTTATGAACTTTAATTCACTTTCACAAGTTGATGAATTTGAAATACAAAAATCTATTTATGAAAAAGCCAAGTCATATAATGACCCAAATGTTGCTATTTCTGCACTTTATAATATGATTGCAATCCAGCCTGAAAATGTTTTGTTGAAGGATTCTTTAATGAGAGAGTATCTGAGTTTATCTCAATGGGCACCTACATATATGATCTCTAGAGAAATTCTAGTATTGCAACCTAATAATAATTTTGCTTTAGAAGTATCATGCGTTTCATTACAGAACTTAGGGTTAAAACAAGAAGCATTAAATGAATATGAGTCATTATACTTAAGGACTGATAGAATTGATGTGTTATATACAATTGCCTCTCTACAATTTGAATTAGGAAATTTAAATGAAAGTCTAACCAATTTAGATATTTTATTAAATAATAGTCAAACTGAGGAGATGATTGCCCGAGTTAGTATGGGCCAAAATGAAACACAAGATGTGCCATATAGAGCACAATTAAATTATCTAAAAGGGCTAGTATTTATAGAAAAAGGTGAAAATGATTTGGCGAGAAATTCATTTAATAAAGCTTTAAATTTATCACCCGAATTTAAAAATGCATCTGAAAAGTTAGGTTCGCTCTAATTTTTTTTAAAAAACTTTCCCTTTTCACATACATAAATATCTTTTTTGTACTTAGACATTAAAGTATAATTATGAGTTGTCATAATTATACTAGTTCCTTTATTATTTATTTCTAATAATAATTTTAGTATTTTTTCAGCAACTTCTGGATCTAAATTACCAGTAGGTTCATCTGCAATAATTAATTTAGGATTATTAA
>CEQM01039693.1_pt1 | contig 11829 bp, 9 predicted proteins | sample 531111 | NCBI WGS metagenome assembly CEQM01 (sample SAMEA2621278, study PRJEB7988) | marine metagenome | biome: marine biome (ENVO:00000447); feature: deep chlorophyll maximum layer (ENVO:xxxxxxxx); material: "saline water (ENVO:00002010), including plankton (ENVO:xxxxxxxx)" | depth 120 m
AAAACCCCAGAAGAAAAATTAAAAGCCCCGGAATCAAAAGAAAAACTAAAAACCCCGGGGTCCAAAAGACCCAATAAAAACAAAGAAAAAACAGACTTTCCAGAACCAGACTCACCAAACAAACCAACAACCTCGCCAAAATCAACACTAAAATCAGAACCATCAACCAATGATTCTTCATCATTAAATATTGAAAGATTACTTATTTCTAACAGCTTTCTACCCATCAAAAAGAATATTCTTTAATAACCTCCTCTGTAAAAAACTTAAGGTTGTCAGTTAATTTGTAATTGTTGTTGTTTTCAGACTTCTCGTTTTCAGACAACCCCAAACGAACAAACACTAAATCTAAATCAGGAACAACAACAACATATTGCCCATTAAACCCCCTAGCATAAACAATAGGTTTATCCAAAACCTCACCAACCCACCAACCGTTTGCATAATAATCAACAGTTTTACCCCCATCAACATCCACCAACCCACCAGGACTTTTCAACCAATCAATATATTCAGAAGAAACAACACTCTCCCCAAAAACAGACCCACCACCAAGCACCAATAAACCGATTTTTGAAAAATCGCGAGCATTACTATTAAAACAACAAAAAACTTTTTCCAAACCACCATTATAATCAAGAGACCAAAAAGCATTGTTTTTTGCACCAATTTTTGACCAAAGAACCTCACTAGCAAAAGAAGAAATATTTTTACCAACCGCACGCTCCAAAAGTATACCCAACAACTGAGTGTCCCCACTTTTATATTCATGAACAAGACCAGGGGGTGAAACAAACTCCCTTTCTAACATCAATTTTTTCAAATTAGTTCCATAGTAAGATTTAGCGGTTACACTAATAGGTTTTTTATAATGCTCTAACCAATCCAAACCAGAAGACATTTCTAAAAGATGTTTAACCGAAACATCATGACCACGAAAAGGTGTTAGCTCGGGAATAAAATCAAAAACACTTTGATTAACATTAGAAATAAAACCACTATCAATAGCACAACCAACCAACAAAGAAACAATGCTTTTAGCCACAGAAAAAGAGTTTGTTGAAAAATCACTATTACCAAAACGCCAATACTTTTCAAAACGAACACTATCTTTTTGTACAACCAAAAAAGCAACAGATTTAGATTTTTTTAAAACAAAATCAAGAGAGTCAGAAATAATAGAGTCATTATAATTATAACCCAATGGAATTTTTTTAGGATTATTAGAAACAACAGCACGGTTATAAAAAAACTTAGAATCGTCAATTTGGGCTGAATTTTCCCCCCTCAAATAAGTAGACTGAACACCCTTAAACAAATATGAAACATCAAAAACATAAATAAGGGTTAACACAACCAAAACACAACCAAAACACAACAACAATAATCGCCTCATTATTTATAATCTACAAAATTAAAATCAAAAACCTCTTGAAAACAAGACTTAAACAAGTTTTCAACATCAGAAAAAGAAAAAGAAACACCCTCTTGCTTCAAAGAGGTAACACCACGATCACTAATGCCACAAGGAACAATATTGTTAAAATAATTTAAATCAACATCAATATTAAAAGCCAAACCATGCATAGTCACCCAACGACTAGCACGAACACCCATTGCACAAATTTTCTTAAAACCAACATCATTGTTTTTTAACCACACACCAGTAGAACCATCTAAACGAACACCCTTTAAGTTAAAATTTTCAAGAACCCGAATAACAACCTCTTCCAAAAAACGAAGATACTTATGAATGTCTGTAAAAAAATTATCTAAATCAAAAACAGGGTAAATTACAAGTTGTCCAGGGCCATGATAGGTTATATCACCCCCCCGATTTATCTTATAAAATTTAGCATTTTTTAACTGTAGATCACCACTGTTTAATAGTAGGTTTTCTTTTTTTCCACTTTTACCAAGGGTGTATACGTGTGGATGTTGACAAAAAATTAAGTAATTTTTTGTTTCACGACCACCTCTTTTATCATCAATAATAGAGCTCAACAAAGACTCTTGAAAGTCCCAAGCCTCTTTAAAATCAACAAGTTTCAAATTTTTAAAAAAAACAGTATTCATTTGTTATATGAATATAACTATATTTGATTAAATTAAATTTAAACAGTGAAAAAACATACTGAACAAGAACTGGTAAGAAGAGAGTCTTTAAAAAAAATACAAGAACTAGGCATAAACCCATACCCAGCAGAAGAATACACAACCAACACCACCAGCACAGACATTAAACAAAACTTTTCAAAACAAGAACACCTGTTTAAAAACATAAAAATTGCTGGAAGAATAATGAGTAGGAGAATAATGGGAAAAGCGTCTTTTGTTGAAATAAAAGATTTTAAAGGAAGGGTTCAGGTTTATATAAATAGAGATGAGATTTGTCAAACAGAAGACAAAACAATGTATAATGATGTTTTTAAAAAATATTTAGACATTGGTGATATTGTTGGTGTTGAAGGAGAGGTTTTTATAACAAAAGTAGGAGAGATAAGTGTTCGGGCAAAAAAAATAAAAATATTATCAAAAGCACTAAAACCACTACCAATTGTTAAAACAGAATCAGACGGAACAACCCATGATGATTTTAAAAACACAGAATTAAAATACAGACAAAGATCAATAGACCTTATTGTAAATGATGACTCTTGGTCTGTTTTTGAAAAAAGAACCCAAATATTCAACAGCATTAGAAATCAACTAAACAAACAAGGCTATTTAGAGGTAGAAACACCAATCTTACAATCAATAGCTGGTGGGGCTGCAGCAAAACCATTCACAACACACCACAACACACTAGACATACCACTATATTTAAGAATAGCAAATGAGCTATATTTAAAAAGATTAATAGTTGGGGGAAAAGAGGGTGTTTATGAGTTTGCAAAAGATTTTAGAAACGAAGGAATGGATAAAACACACAACCCAGAATTTACAATGTTAGAATTTTATGTTGCATACAAAGATTACAATTGGATGATGGGGTTTGTTGAAAAACTAATAGAAGAAACAGTTAAAAATGTGTGTGGAAAAACAACCGTTAAGTATGGACAAAACGAAATCAACTATAAAGGACCATACAAAAAACAACCATTTTTCGACGCAATTAAAACAGAAACAGGCGATGATGTTTCACAACTAACAAAAGAAGAGTTGATAAAATATTGTAAATCCAAAAACATAGAAACAAACAAAACCATGGGTCGAGGAAAATTATTCGATGTTATTTTTGGAGAGTTTTGCGAAAAAAAACTAATACAACCAACATATATAACAGACTACCCAATAGAAATGTCTCCACTAACAAAAAAACATCGAACAGAAAAAGGTTTAACAGAAAGATTCGAACTATTTATTAACGGAAAAGAAATAGCGAACGCATATTCTGAACAAAACAACCCAATAGAACAAAGACAAAGTTTTGAAGATCAAATGAAGCTCGGTAAAAGTGGAGACGACGAAGCAATGATTATAGATAACGAGTTTTTAAAAGCATTAGAATACGGCATGCCACCCACATCAGGAATCGGTATAGGTATGGACAGGTTAACAATGTTATTAACAAACAAACAATCTATTCAAGATGTTTTGTTTTTTCCACAAATGAAACCAATAAACAAATGAAAATAACAATAGGTTCAGATCATGCCGGATTAGAGTATAAAACTAAAATAACCACCTTTTTAGAAAATAAAACACACTCAGTTTTAGATGTGGGGACACACACAAAAGAAAGTGTTGATTATCCAGATTACGCCCACTTGGTTGCTGAAGAGGTTTTGGCTGGAGCAGATTTTGGTATTTTAATTTGTGGAAGCGGCAACGGAGTAAGTATGGCCGCAAACAAACACAAAGGTGTTCGTGCTGCTATTTGTTGGAACAAAGAGATAGCAAAACTAGCAAGAAACCATAATAATGCCAACATAATATCACTACCAGCAAGATTCATAACACTAAAAGAGTCAATAAGTATAATCAACACATTTATAAAAGAGGGTTTCGATGGTGGTCGACACACAAAAAGAGTTAACAAAATATAGTAAAAAAATAAAAAATGAATAAAAAAACAATTCTTCTAACAACAATAAGTTTAGTATTTTTTTTAATTAACGCCGAATCAATAAATCAAAAAAAATACCTACAAAATTTTAACAACACAATTAATGTTGACAAATCTTCAACAGCTATTCTAACAGCTATAAAAAACAACATCTTACCAAACGGAAAAACATATAATCCTAGTTTAGAAGGAGAAGATTTAAAAAGAGATTTTCAACTATTTAAAAAAGCTTACGGAAATGAAAATTTAAAAATATTAAAAAAAAACATACAGATACAGCACGACTTTATAGAGGAAAAAATTAGATTAGCCAACCTCCCAACAGTTAATGAAATAGGTTTTCAAATAAATAAAAAAACACTAAAAAAACATATCGAAATTTTAGCATCTGACTCTCTTGAAGGAAGAGAGGTGGGCCAACCAGGCGAGCTATTAGCAGCAGACTACATTTCAAATCATTTTAAAAACATAGGTATACCACCATACAAAGACTCTACTTATTATCAAAAAATCCCACTGGAGCAAAGAGTAATAGAAAGCGCAAATATTAAAATAAATGGAAACAAATACGAGTTTAAAAAAGACTTTTACACATACCCAAACTTTAACCAAATACAAATCAAATCAAAAAACATCCTTTTTTTAGGATATGGTATAGAAACAAAAAACTATAACGACTACAATATAGATGTAGAAGGAAAGGTTGTTGCGATTTTTAGTGGAGAACCAAAAGACGATCAAGGAAACTACCTTGTTTCAGGAGGTAAAGAAAAATGCCCAGAGTCTCACTGGAAATTTAAATTAAACATAGCTAAAGAAAAGGGAGTAAAAGCAGTTTTGTTTATCAACGAAAACTACGAATCAAACTATGAAAAAACCGAACACAAAATAGATCACCCAGGAGTTTCCCTTGTTCAAAAAGAAGAACCAATACCGTTTTTTTATATAAATGAAAAAATAACAAACAATATATTGGGAAAAAATAAAGTAGAAAAAATTAAGAAAAAAATTAAATCAAAAAAAACACCACACAACAAACTAATTAATAAAAATATTTTTTTAGAAACACAAAACAAAGACACTTTTTTTTCCGGAAACAATGTTCTTGGTTTTATAGAGGGGACAGACCCAAAATTAAAAAATGAAATTATTGTAATTACAGCCCACTATGACCACATAGGTGTTATTGATGGACTAATTCATAATGGCGCAGATGACAACGCAACAGGCACAGCGGCGCTTTTAGAAATAGCCTCAGCATTTCAATTTGCAAAAAAATCAGGTCAAAATTTTAAAAGAAGTATTTTGTTTTTCCCAAATTCAGCAGAAGAAAAAGGTTTATTAGGTTCATATTATTACGTTGAAAACCCAGAGTTTCCGCTCGAAAACACAATTGCCTGTTTGAATGTTGATATGATAGGAAGAATGGATGAGTTTCACCCAAATGATAGCAATTATGTATATTTAATTGGATCAAACAAATTAAGCACAGACCTTCACAATATTTCTAACTACGCGAACAAAAAATACGTTAATATGGATTTAGACTATACATTTAACGACCCCAACGACCCCAACAGATTTTATTATAGATCAGACCATTATAATTTTGCAAAAAAAAATATCCCATCTATATTTTATTTTAGTGGAGTCCATGAAGATTATCATAAACACACAGACACAACAGAAAAACTGGTTTATGAAAAAGTAGAAAAAACAGCGAGATTAATTTTTCATACCGCATGGGAACTTTCTAATGCAGAAAATAAACCACAAGTTGATAAAGAAAACGACTTTAAACTAAACAGGTATTAAAAATCAAATTTTATACCCTGTGCTAACGGTAGATCTTCAGAATAATTAATAGTGTTAGTTTGTCGTCTCATATAAGCTTTCCAAGCATCAGAACCAGACTCTCTACCACCACCCGTTTCTTTCTCACCCCCGAAAGCACCACCAATTTCTGCACCAGAAGTACCAATATTCACATTAGCAATTCCACAATCAGAACCATCATGAGATAAAAACTTTTCAGCCTCACGAACACTATTTGTCATAATAGCAGAAGACAAACCTTGAGGAACGTTATTTTGAATATCAATAGCATCCTGAAGATTATTGTATTTCATTAAATATAATATAGGAGCAAATGTTTCTGTTTGAACAATCTCCTGACCATTATCTACTTCAGCAATCACAGGTTTAACATAACAACCAGAACTATAATTATCCCCAACCAACACCCCACCATCAACTACAATAACCCCAGAATCCTTAATTTTATCAAGAGCTTCTAAGTACATTTTTACAGCACCTTGATCAATCAATGGACCCATGTGATTGTTTTCATCCAATGGGTTTCCAATATTGATTTGGGCATAAGCTTTAACAAGCTTTTCTTTAACAGAATCATAAATAGATTCATGGATAATAAGACGTCTTGTTGTGGTACATCTTTGACCAGCTGTTCCAACAGCACCAAAAACAACACCAATAGTAGCAATATTTAAATCAGCCTCAGGAGTAATAATCATAGCATTATTCCCCCCCAACTCTAAAATAGTTTTACCAAACCGTTTAGCAACCGTTGATCCAACAATTCTCCCCATCCTAGTAGATCCTGTAGCAGAAATTAAAGGAACACGCTTATCATTAGTTAACCACTCACCCACTTGATAATCACCATTAATCAAACAACAAACACCTTCCGGTAAATTATTGTTTTTTAAAACAGTTTCCATAATTTTTTGACAAGCAATTGCACAAAATGGAGTTTTTTCAGAAGGCTTCCAAACACAAACATCACCACATACCCACGCTAAAGCAGCATTCCAAGCCCAAACAGCGACAGGAAAATTGAAGGCAGAAATAATTCCCACAACACCCAGAGGGTGATATTGTTCATACATTCTATGCTGACTTCTTTCAGAGTGAAGCGTTATACCGCAAAGCTGTCTAGATAAACCTACAGCAAAATCACAAATATCTATCATTTCTTGCACCTCACCAAGACCCTCTTGATAAGACTTACCCATCTCATAAGAGACAAGTTTTCCAAGATTAGTTTTATTTTTACGGAGCTCTTCACCAAATTGCCTTACAACCTCCCCTCTTTTGGGCGCAGGCACCATTCTCCAAACTTTAAACGCACTTACAGCGGTATCTATCACATCATTATAGTGCGCCATAGAAGAAGACTCAACAGAACCAATCAAACCCCCATCAACAGGAGACAAGGATTTTATTAAACCACCCTCAGAAACCATCCAATTTAAACCAGTTGATGTTCCAGAATGATGAGACTTTATATTAAGATTTTTTAAAATATTTTCCATTTTCTATCAATTTATCTAATTAAACAACCTAACAACATCCATTCCATTTGCATAAATTAACAACACAAATAACATAATCATACCCACAATTTGTAGAGGCATTAAAATTTTAATAGGAAGTTTTTTACCAGTAACCATCTCCCCTATAGCTATTAACGCATGACCACCATCTAACGCCGGAATAGGAAGTAAATTCATGATAGCTAAAATAATTGATAATAAAGCTGTCATAGACCAAAAAAGATACCAATTCCACTCACCAGGAAACATTTTACCAATACTAATAACACCCCCAACATGTTTATATCCACCAGTGTTTGGGTTGAAAATTGTTTTCATTTGCCCCCAATACATTTTTATAATATCAATAGTTTTATTATAACCCGCCCCAAAAGAGGATAAAAAAGAATATGATCGAGATTCCAGATAGTTTTCAGTGGAAGGAATCACCCCCAACAAACCATCTTCAGAAAGATCAACACTTAAAACAACCAAATCATTTGTAAACACTTTTTGGACAACCAAATCAACACTAGAGCCCGCTTGTGATTTCAAGTAATTTATAACAGAAGAGGTATTATAAAACTCAGTTTCAAAATCATTAATTGCTAAAATTCTATCCCCTTTTCTTAATCCAGCCTTTTCAGCAACAGAAGACTCTAAAAATGAATCCACCACCCATTTAAAATTAGGAGACAATAAGGGCTCATCAGAAGAGTCAAAATCACTAATAATTTCATTCACAACCACACCATCTATCACAATTAAAACATCCTCCCCACCCCTTTTTACAATAACACTTTTTGCCCCCTCAAACAAAATAGAGCTCATCAGCATGCCTTGATTAAATTCCACCAACTCTTCTCCATCAATTGAAACCAATAAATCCCCATCTTGAAACCCTAATTTTTCCCCAGCGGCATTAAAAGAAACACCATCAGTTAAACTTGTTATTGGGGTATAAGTATCTCCCCAAGAAAACAAAATCATACTATAAATAAACCAAGCAAGCAGTAAATTTACAATAATACCACCAAGCATTACGATTAATCTTTGCCAAGCAGGCTTAGCCCTCAATTCCCATGGTTGAGGGGGAGACTCCATACCATCAGAATCCATAGACTCATCAATAAAACCAGCAATTTTAACATAACCACCCAAAGGCAACCACCCAATTCCAAACTCCGTTTCCCCTATCTTCTTTTTAAATAGAGCAAAATTCCAATCCATAAATAGATAGAATTTTTCCACTTTACAGCCAAACATTTTTGCTGTAATATAGTGACCAAATTCATGTAGGACAACAAGGATGGATAAACTTAATAGAAGTTGAAGTGTTTGTATCATATTTTAGAAATTAGTTCAGATGTAATTTTTCGTGTTTCGGAGTCAGCATATAAGTAATCCTCTAAATTTGGATTGTTGACAAAAATAGATTTTTCCAGTGACATTTCGACTAATTTAAACATATTTAAGAATGAAATTTGTTTATTTAAAAATGCTTCTACAGCAATTTCATTAGCAGCATTCAAAACACAGGTTGCTGTCCCCCCTCTTTCTAAACAACTATATGCTAGTTGTAAATGAGGAAATCGAAATAGATCAGGTTCAAAAAAAGTTAAATTTTGACAATCTACCAAACTCAAAGGTTTAAAGGGGTGACAGATTCTGTTTGGAAAACCTAGGGAATAAAGTATAGGGATGGTCATATCTGGCCAACCTAATTGAGCCTTTGTAGACCCGTCTACAAACTCGACCAAACTATGAATTATAGATTCAGGGTGAATAATAATATCAATTTTTTTCTCAGACAAACCAAACAACCAGTAAGCCTCGATTAATTCAAAACCCTTGTTCATTAGGGTCGAAGAATCAATAGTTATTTTATTCCCCATAGACCAATTTGGGTGCTTTAAAGCCTGTGAAACAGTTATATTGTTAAAATCCTTTTTGGAAAAGTTCAAAAATGGGCCACCAGAAGCAGTTAAAATCAACCTATTAACAGTACTAAAATCCTCTCCAATTAAGCATTGAAAAATTGCTGAATGTTCAGAGTCAACAGGTAAAATTCTAACCCCATTCTTTTTAGCCAAATTCATAATTAACTCCCCACCAACCACCAAAGTTTCTTTGTTTGCTAGGGCAATATTTTTATTTGCTGATATTGCTGATATTGTTGGAACTAAACCCGCACTACCCACCACAGCAGTTAAAACTAAATCAATCTCATCAGACTTAACCAACTCACTTAAAGCATCCATACCCAAAGATATTGTGGTTGTTTTTTGGTTTATCTTTTTTTTTAAAAAATCATAGCCAACTTTTGTATTAATAACAACATGTTTAGGGTTAAATTTTTTTACCTGCTGATAAAGTAAATCGTGATTACTATTAGCACTTATTAGAAAGATTTTAAATAAATCGGGGTGCTGACTCACAACATTTAAAGTTTGTGTACCAATTGAACCAGTTGAACCAAGAACAGCTAATTGTTTTTTATTTTTCGACATAATTCTCCATTAAAAAATCAGCAATACGCCTATCGTTTAATAAGTGTGGGCATTTGTTTTGTCCTCCAAATTTACCAATAGATTCCATATAAGCATTAAACCCACCCTTTTTAACACTAATAATTTTCAATTTACTAATGACTTTAGAATTAATTAAATCAGAATAGTAAATATTTTGATTACCCAAACTATCGTTTAATACATTTTGAAAATCAATTAAATTATTAGGTTTCTCTAAAAACTCAATAAACCACTCATGCATAGACCCACCCATCTTGGAGCTTATTTTTGGACAAACCGTAAACTCAGATACACTACCACCACAACTCATCAAAGCCATAGACAATGCAGTCTGAACTTCTTTTTCTATAACATGCTCCCCAAAAGCAGAACAATATTGAGAAGCCCGGCCACTAAAAATAATTTTATAAGGCCTCTTTGAAACAAACCTAACAACATCCCCAGTATTATATGCCCACAACCCAGCAATTGTGGAAATAATCATAACATAATCGACACCCAAGCAAACACCCTCTAAAGGTATTCTTTCCATTTTTTTATTTTGAAAATCCCCAAGAGAAATAAACTCATAAAAAACACCACTGTTTGTCAACAACAATAAACTTTCATCTAGCAAATCATCTTGATAAGCAAAAAAACCCTCAGAAGCAGGATACACTTCAAGTGTGTCAATATTACCAGATTTAGCTAAGAAAGATTTTTTATACGGTTTAAAACTAGCCCCCCCATGAATATAAAGCTTTAAATTAGGAAACACATCTTGAACACTATTCTTTCCAGTATAATTCAAAAGGGAATCAAAATATGTAATAACCCAAGGCGGAATACCTCCAACTATTTGTAGATCTTTATCCCAAGTTTCTTTAACAATAGCATTAATTTTTTTATCCCAAGGAGAAATTTTATTTATTTTCATCGAAGGATATCGATTCTTTTTAAGAAAAAAAGGAACATGTCTTGCTGCAATACCAGAAAGTTTTCCAAAGGGAATTTTATTATAATATTTTAATTCAGGAGAACCCTGAATAAACATCATGCCAGAACCAGCATAATTATAATTGTTTTTTTGGTGCGAATATAAAAGCAACAAATCTCTAATTGCTTTAGATTGAAACTCCCACATTTCTTTTGTTAATGGAATATACTTTGTTCCAGAAGTTGTTCCAGAAGTTATTGCAAAGTATTTGGGAAGACCAGCTGTTAATATATTCTTATTTCCCTTAGAAACAAGAGATATATAATCTCTATAATCCTCATAATTAGAAATAGGAACATTTTGTTGAAATAAATTATAATTATTATTTATTCGGACATTCAAGTTTTTAATAAACAAAGAATTTTTACCACGATTAATAATAGTTTTTAAAAGTTTTTTTTGATTTTCAACAGATTTAAACTTATTGCTCAAGTTTTTTTTAACAATCCTTCGTGCTAGTATTTTTAATACAAATGCTGCTGCCCCCATTTTAAAAATCTATGTATTCCGCAGGATTAATAGGAGATCCATTTTGCCATAATTCAAAATGTAAATGAGGGCCAGATGATAATTCACCACTATTTCCAACAACCCCAATTACCTCACCAGCTTTAACAAGATCATTACTAGATTTAGTGACAGAAGAGTTATGCATATAGACAGAAACAATATTTTCAGGGTGCTGAATTAATATAGTGTGCCCATTTGAAACAGACCAATCTGCAAACATAACAACCCCATCAAGTGTAGCTTTTACAGAAGCATTAGTGTTGGCTACAATATCGACACCAAAATGTTTTTCGGATAGATCAAAATCACTAGTAACCACCCCCTCTACAGGCTTAAAAAAAACAAAATCCTCTAAGCTTGATCGAGAAGCTTGGTACGAAATAGGAATATTATATAAATCTTCGCTTT
>CEQM01074828.1_pt1 | contig 11814 bp, 8 predicted proteins | sample 531111 | NCBI WGS metagenome assembly CEQM01 (sample SAMEA2621278, study PRJEB7988) | marine metagenome | biome: marine biome (ENVO:00000447); feature: deep chlorophyll maximum layer (ENVO:xxxxxxxx); material: "saline water (ENVO:00002010), including plankton (ENVO:xxxxxxxx)" | depth 120 m
CCACCATTACAAAGAACATCAGTAGTAACGACTGAGATTTCAAGTTCTGTGTCAGGTCCGATAATTTCAATAATTGTAGATGCTGAACATGAGCTATTTAATGTTGGATCTTCAATAAAGTTAGCATCTGAAATAATTAATTGGTATTGGGTTCCTTGTGGGCCATCATTTAAATCATATAGTTCAGTAAAAACAGCTTGTATTCCGTCATTTAATGTAATTGTTTCATTATAGGTTCCTCCATTTGAAGAAATATCTATAAGCTGATATGTATAAGGAGCAACAAGTAAAAGCTCTTCTAAAGGATTAAATGTTATAGTTACGGTTGCCTCTGGTTGATTATAACAATCCACTTCTTCAGAAACAGTCCACGAGAAACCTGATGAGCTATCTAAGGCAAATGGATCAGGCTCAGTAATTAGAATTTCTTGAGGTGTACTTTCACATTGATTACTATCTTTTAGTGTCACATAATAAGTTCCCGCAGGAAGATTTGGATTTGTTATAACATCTAATTGATTAGAATCATAAATAGTGATTTCATAGAAACCATTATTTCCCTCTATAGAATTTATATTTTCAGGTTCTAAGATGTATGGTGTTCCGCCGTCAATATCGTTATCAAAATCAACAAATCCGTTTGATTGCCCATTACACACATTTAGAATTGAATTTCCATTAGCAACGAAATTAATTTCAGCAGGTTCTTCTAAAATAAACGGCCCGTATCTTATTGGAACACATTCATCAAATGATTGATTGATTTCATAAGAAACAACTGCACCTGGAAAAGAAATCACAGTTGTAATATCTATTGAGGGATATTCAATGTCAATATAATATATTCCTTCTTCTAGGTTTTCCCAGGTGATAAAATTATTATTATCTATATCACTTGATTGAAATGTTTGAATTGGAATTTCATTACCATTATCTTCTTCTAAATAAAGGACGAAATCCCAGTCATCTTCACCAAGGTTAATGCCAAATATATCATTTAAATTATCTCCACCACTAAGTCCATTAATTGGAAATTTAATTATACCGCCTGCATCATCATCAGAAGTGTCAAATGGATTACCCTCTGGTGATGGTGGTCCATTAGTTTCAGGACAGATGGGTTGTGTTAATTCAACAGTAGAAGTGTTAAGTTCAGGCTCTAATAATCGATACATTTCCAGTGGAGATGATTCAGTTATATTTACAATAGGACATAATATACCAGGAGCTTGATAATTTACTTCAACAATAAATTTTCTTCCATCTAATCCACCAATACCACTAAAATAGTTCTCAATCGAGAATGGGTCATAGTCTGTGCTTATGCCGTCAATGTAGTCAGGTTCCCAGTATATATAAGATTCTTCCCCTCCGTCATTCACATCTAATAATAAGTCATTAGGTGATCCATTATCTGTATCTTGATAACTTATTGCAGTATAATCGTTTTCAATAGGATTATATTCTTGCCAAAATGTTGTAACAGCAGCATCACCTATATCTCCAATAACATCAACTTCTAAATAAGCATCTTGTTCTTCAGTACAGCTTTGATGGTGTATTTTAATTTTACTTTCTATATAACCTGGATCTTCAAATGTATAATTTAATTCTCCTGAACAAGGACTATTATTATCCTGAGCAATAATTGTTACCATAAACTCATCTCCTGAAACATCTCCGTCACCATTACTATCTAAAAAACCAAAATCAGTACCGAAGAAAGGATTAAATATATTATCTGGATCAATTTCATTTACATAAAAAGTAAAATCATCTGGGCTAGTTGATTCAGTGCTACCACCTGATATTGTTGTAATTTGAAAAAAACCTTCGTCTGTATCACAGTAGGGTTGTTGTACATTTTGGGGGTCACCAATTACAATAGGCTGATTCCCAGATCCACTAAAATCAAATGGATTGTTTGGATATAATAAGTCATCAAACCCTCCAAAAGTCACAAATTTCAAATCATACAGTCCGCTATATGGAATACTGAATTGGTGTGAACCATTAGACTCATTGAAAAAAATCATTGGTGAAGGTGGGATGATGTTCGTACCATTGATATCAATTATTTCAAATCTCGCAAGACTGGTGGCATTACCAGTTCTTTCCCATTCTATGTACACTGAGGCAGCATCCTCTGGGCAGACAGGATATGTAATATCCACACATATTAAATTTATATCAAAAGAGGGAGGGTTAGTTCCATTAGGGTCATTTATCATTGATAAATTTTCAAAATCACAATTGCTTTGAGCATATATAAATGATTGTAGACAAAAGGAGCTTAATATTAATACTATTAATAATTGAGCTTTATTAAATAGAGTAGGGTTTAAAATATTTTTCATATTGATTATAATACAAGTATTATACCAAACCTAAATAGGTTTAATTTTGTTAAATCTTAATAAGAATAAAAATAATTAAAAATATTTAAATAACAGAGTGTCATTGTCAAATTCGAGGTACGAAAAATGACTAATCCAGTCACCAATATTTATATATTTTGATGATGAGTTTAATTCTATCTCTATTGGTTTGTGAATATGACCAAAAATAAAATAGTTAATATCTGTGTTGGTAAGTATTTTTTTAGAATAATTGACAAGATCATTTTTTAGCATTTCGTTGTCCACTTGACCTCCTTTTTTTCTACTTTTTCTTGACCATGAGTAGGCTAATTTAATACCACAATCAGGATGGATTTTACTAAATAGCCACTGAGAAATCTTATTTGTAAAGATTGATTTAAGAATTCGATATTTTGTGTTACTAGTTCCTAGGCCATCACCATGGGTAATATAAAATGTTTTATTTCCTATATTAGTTACAAGGGGTTTTTGATGAATAGTTAGTCCTAATTCGTTTTCAAGGTAGCCAAATGTCCATAAATCATGATTTCCAGGGAAGAAATGTATTTTTATTCCGCAATCAGTTAATTCTGCTAATTTTCCTTTGAATCTTTCAAAACCTTTTGGGATACTGTGTTTATATTCAAACCAAAAGTCAAAAATATCTCCAACTAAATAAATTTCCTTTGCATCCTCTTTAATAAAGTTTAGCCATTCACAAACTTTTCTTTCTCTAACAAAGCTTTCAGTTTGATTTGGACTGCCTAAGTGAAAGTCTGATGCAAAATAAATTTTATTTTTTTCACTCATTTTGTGAGTAGATTTTTAATTTTTATTTCAAGATCAGCTCCTCTTAGATTCTTAGCTATTATTTTCCCCTCTCTATCTATTAGTACAGTATATGGAATAGAATTTAGATTATACATTTCTCTTACATATGTTTGCCAACCTGTTAATTCACTTAAATGTTCCCATTGAGTTAAATTATCTGTTTCAATAGCTTTTTTCCAATCTTCCTCAGGGTTTTTTTGTCTAGGTGTTCCATCAAGAGAAATACTTATAATTTCAAAATCTAAATCTGAGTATTTGTTATATAGCTTTACAAGCTTAGGGTTTTCTATTCTACATGGTTTGCACCATGATGCCCAAAAGTCAACTAAGATTATTTTTCCTTTGTAATCTGAGAGTGAGATGGTTTCTCCATCTAAATTTGGAAGTGAAAAAATTGGTGCTGGTTGTCCATTCGCAAGGGGCTTGAATTTTAAAATTTGATTTTCTAATAATTCTATGTCTTTAGATTGTGGAAATTTCGCCTTTAAATTTTTTAATACTTTTTCAAAATCTTCTAAGTCTTCGTCAACAGTTAAGACAGAATTGGATTTTCCATATGTTTGAAAAAGTGCAGCTAGAGATACTTTAGAATCTTTATTTTCGTCTATAAATTTCTTCAAGTACTCTTTGTGTTCATTTAATCTATTAAAGAATAGTTCTCTATGCTCAAGCATTATATTTTCATAATCGTCATCTCTACTAAGACTTTGTAGTTTTTTTGTTATGGAATCTCTGAAAATAACTAATTCAATAAGTTTTTCATCTAATTCCATTAGTTTTTCAGTGCCTGTAGATCCAGAAATACTTAGATTTTGCTCTTTAAAATTAACTTTAATTTTTTCTCCAGGAGTAGTTGCAATTTGAAAAGAAGAACCATCGTGAAACTGTAATCTAAATAGTTCCTCTTCTTTGATACTTTTTTTAAATGAAAATTGACCATTCTTTATACTAACTGTATCTATTATATTATTAGATGACGCTATTTTTGATAAAATTGCATCACCAACCCTATCTGTTTCTGCATTAATAATAAAATGTTTTGAATTATTTGTACATGCAAACAATAATAATAAGATAAATAATTGAAAATTTTTTTGTATCATTTTTTTAATTTCTTTTTTAAAGTTTCATTAATCAATTTTGGGTTTATTTTTCCTTTTGTTTCCCTCATAATTTCGCCCATAAATAAACCTATTAAATTGGTGTTTCCATTTTGATATTCTATGACCTTTTGAGGATATTTTTCCAATACTTTGATAATCTGCATTTCAATAGTTTTTGTATCATCTTCTTGAATCCAATTTTTTTCTTTTGCTATTATTTTGGGTGACGTATTATTAATCATCATTTCCGGAAATAATTTTTGTGAAACTATAATGTGGTTAATTTGATTTTTATCAAGCATTTCTGCTAATTCAGCAATATGTTTAGGAGGTATTTTAATATCATTGATTGATAGTGATTTTTCATTTAAATATGATTTAATAACTCCCATAATTATATTTACCACTGTTTTATAACTTGAAGTGTGTTCAGTGATAGTATCAAACAAATCGGAAAGAGATTTGTCATCAATTAGTAAATTCGCATCATAATCACTTAATTTATAAATTTTAGTGTATGTATGAAATCTTTCTTTAGGAAGAATTGGCATGTCTTTTTTGATGTCATTAATAAAAGTTTCATCAATAATTACTGGAGGAATATCAGGTTCAGTAAAGTATCGATAATCATGAGCATCTTCTTTACTTCTTAAGACAGTGGTTGTGTTATTGTGAGCATTATAATTTCGAGTTTCCTGATTTACATCCTCATTATTTTCATAGCAATTTATTTGTCTTTTGGCTTCTAAGTCAATTGCTTTCATTACATTTTTAAATGAATTAATATTTTTTACTTCTACTCTGTTTCTAAGCTCTTTAGATCCTTTGAGTCTCACTGAGATATTAGCATCACACCTTAAACTACCTTCTTCCATATTACCGTTTGAGATTCCTAAGTACCTAACTAGTTTACGTATTTCATATAGATATTGATATGCTTGTTCTGTAGATGATATTTCAGGTTCTGAAACAATTTCTAAAAGCGGAACACCCGCTCTGTTTAAATCAATTAATGAGTGAAAAGGATCTAAATCATGAATACTTTTTCCCGCATCCTCTTCCATATGAATTCGAGTTAAAGCAATCTTGAAAGATTTTTCTTTAGAATTAGCTATTTCTACATAACCACCAGTGCAAATAGGTGTTGTATCTTGTGTAATTTGGTATCCTTTTGGTAGGTCAGGATAAAAATAATTTTTACGAGCATAAAGATTATATTCTGTTATATTACAGTTTAATGCTAAGCCTAATTTTATTGCACTATTAATAACTTCTTTGTTTATTTTTGGTAATGTCCCAGGATATCCTGCTGAAATTGGACTAATACAGGTGTTGGGTGGTTCTCCAAAAAGATTTGAATCACTACAGTATGCTTTTGATACAGTATTTAGTTGAACATGTACTTCTAATCCAACTACAGTTTCATATTTTTCTTTGATGCTCACTAGTATTTGATTATTGTATATTTAGATTCAATATCAGGTCCATTTATACTTAACAAGTATACTCCTGATGATAAAAATTCTGTATTTATTTTTTTAAAGCTATTTTTAATTAATTTTTCAAAGACTAAATTGCCATAAACATCATATAGTTTTAATTCTTCCGCACTTTCTTGAAGATTATTAATATTTAAAATATCATTACAAGGATTTGGAAAAATTATTGCATTATTTTTTGCTTCATTGATGTTAATTGAATTTTGTGGTGGAGCAAAAACAAATAATCCATACTGCATATCAGAAACAAGTATATTTCCGGAGGGTAGCAATGGGTAGACCCCCCATGCTCCTTTATAACTATTTCCGCTTGATAAGGGATATGTGTCATAGCTTGCAACATAAGATGGAGATTCGGGGTTTGAAATATCCCAAATCCATAATCCATCGTAATAATGAGACACATACAATAAGTTATCTTGGATAATTAAATTATGTGGAATTGAATTTTCTTGAACATCGCTCAGTAACATAGATACCACATTAATATCATTTGGATTTGACACATCACATACTTTCATTCTATAACCGTGATTTTCATCAGCAAACACATATGTGTTGCCGTCTTCAGAAAGCCATCCAGAGTGATTATAACCTTGAAATGGGTAGTCAGTTAGGGAACCTAGTGTTTGAGGAGAGCTAAAATCAGAAAAGTCTACAATATGGAATCCATTATTAGCAGCATTTAAATACCCTATGTTATTTTCAACATAAATATCATGAATATATCCATGTGTTTCGTAAGATGTAAGAAATAACGGATTCTCAGGGTCATCTAAAGATAATAGGCTTAAATAGTTGCTGCTTCCATTTACTCTGCCACCACACACATACATGATAGCATTTTCTTCATCAATAAAAATATTATGTGCTCTTGTAATAATTTCATTTGAATCATAAATTAATTCAACAGCACTTGGAAGATTTGACAAGTCTATAATTTGCAATGTGCTTGTACTCATTTCATCTGCTACTGCATAAAGATAACCGTTAAAGGTGTGAAAATCTCTATGCACAACATCTGGACTCGTTGACCCGCCATCAATAGTTCCTACTAAATAACTGTTTACTGGATCTGTTACATCAAAGATATGTGTTCCTTGTGTTGTTCCAATAACAGCAAATTCATGATCATTTTGTACAAATCCCCATATTTCATTATATATGTTACCTACCCAATTGTCTCCCGGATTATCAGCTGTTAAAACTGTACCATCATCAGCCCATTGATATAATAATTCTAAATTATTTTGTTGTCCAAAAATGAAAGAGCTTATCAGTATTGATACATTTAATAGGTGTATTTTTTTCATATTCCAATATTTTTAGATTTTTTCAAAGTTAATCAATTGATTATTAAAATTAGCTTTATCAGTAGCTATAAAATCAAATTCAATTTGAATACATATTAATTTAAATTTTTTTTCTAATTTTTCTTTTTGATTAACAGATAATCTGTAAAAATCTTTTTCGGTAATTAATAAATTAGAAGAAGTGTTTTTTAACCCTTTAAATGAAAGTATTTTATTAATATCATTTTTATTAAAATTATGATGGTCAGTAAATTGTAAATGGTGGTAGTTAATTTGTTTGTGCCTAAGATGTTCTGTTAAAGGTTGAGGGTTTTCAATCCCTGTTACAAGTAAATAAGATTGATTTTTGTTTAGATTTAATTTTTTTAAGCTTAACATTTCAATGTATAGATATTCTTTAATGTATGAAAAATATATTTTTTGATTATTACGTGGTTTAATTTTATTAATAATAAAATTTTGTTTCCTAATGGATAATGCTCTAGGCGATTTAGTAATTATAATAATATTTGCTCTTTTCACTTGTTTTCTAGACTCTCTTAGTCTCCCAGCAGGTAATAGCTGATCATATAAATAAAGATCACTGTATTCTGTTAATAATATATTTATATCCCTTTCTAATGATCTGTGTTGATATGCATCATCAAGAATCAGATAATCCAATGAGTGAAATTTTTCTTCTAATTTTTTTGCTCCATTTACTCTGTTTTCATCACAAGCAATTTTCACAGTTGGATATTTATTATAGAGTTGTCGATTTTCATCCCCTACATCATCTGCTTGATGTTTTTTATTAACTAAAATAAATCCTTTTGTCTTTCTTTTATAACCTCTGCTAAGTACAGCAATATTTTTTTTATTAAATAACCTAATTAAGTATTCTACAATCGGTGTTTTGCCAGTGCCACCAGTTTTTAAGTTACCAATTGAGATAGTTGTAATTTTTGATTTATATGATTTTATAAGTTTAAAATCATACAGCTTGTTTCTAGTAAATATTATTAGTGAATATATTATTTGACTAGGGTACAATAAGAGCTTTAAAAAAATCATTTTTATATAAAACTGTATTTTTGTGTAATAAATTAAATGTAATAAACATGAAATTATTTGAAATATCAAATTATTTAGACACAAGAGTACCATTAGCTTTCCAAGAAGAATATGATAATTGTGGTTTATTAATTGGTAATAAAAGTTCTAAAATTAACTCTGTTTTGATTAGTCTTGATTGTACAGAGTCTGTGGTTGATGAAGCAATTAGAAACAAACATAATTTAATTATTAGTCACCATCCACTTTTATTTAACGGAATAAAAAAAATTACTGGATCAAATTATGTTGAAAGAATTACTGAGAAAGCTATAAGAAATAATATTGCAATATATTCTATGCATACAAATTTAGATAATATTCAAGGCGGTGTTTCGTTTCAAATAGCAAAAAGAATATCATTACAGGATGTTAAAGTGTTAAAGCCTAAAACAAATTTACTGTCTTATTTAGTTGTCTATTGTCCAAAAACACATACACAGGATATCAAAAAAGCCTTACATAGTGTTGGAGCTGGACAATTAGGATCATTTTATGATAATTGTTCTTTTGTCTCATCCGGGATAGGTTCTTTTAGGCCACTGCCCGGATCAAATTCTTTCTCCGGTAAGATAGGTGAAAATTCTTATGAGGAAGAAGATAAGATAGAAGTGATTTATTATTCATATTTACAATCTAAAGTTTTAACTGCCTTAAAAGAGGCTCATCCTTATCAGGAAATTGCTTATTCATGTTGTAGTCTCATTAATGATTCTCAAGTGGGTTCTGGTGTAATTGGAACTTTAAGTAAAGAAATTACTTTAAAGAAATTTCTTAATTATGTGAAAAAACAAATGAATATTAGTGTTATAAAATATACATTGTCTCACAATCAAGATAAAATCAAAAAAATAGCAATTTGTGGAGGTTCGGGTAGTTTCTTGCTAGAGGATGCAATTAAAAATGATGCAGATGTCTACATAAGTTCTGATTTTAAATATCATGATTTTTTTAATGCAGATAATAAAATTTCTGTTTTTGATATTGGTCATTATGAGAGCGAATATTACACTCAACATTTAATTTATGATATTCTTAAAGAAAAATTTTCTAAATTAGCGATCCATTTAACAAGTGTATGTACTAACCCTGTGTTATATTATTAAATTATGGCTACAAAAAAAATAAAAGAAGAAGATCAGTTTTCTGCAACTGCAATCAGTAAAAAACTTGAAGGTTTATTCGAGTTGCAAAGTGTTGATTCTCAAATCGATAAATTGCAAATTTTAAGAGGAGAATTGCCATTAGAGGTCACTGATCTTGAATCAGAGATAGATAAATTAAATGAACATTTAAAGAGTCAAAGTGATATTGATGAACAGCTGAATAATTCTATTTCTTCTCAAGAGCAGAAAATTGAAGAAGCAAATGCATTAATTGAGAAATATAATAAGCAGCAAATGAAAGTTAGAAATAATAGAGAATTTGATGCTATTAATAAAGAATTAGAGTTTCAAGGATTAGAAATTGAATTAGCAAACAAAAAAATTAAAGGAGTAGGGTCAGAGTTGGAAGAAAATGCCGAAAAAATTAAATTAATTAAGGCGAAAATCAGAACAAAGAAAAAACACTTAAAAAATAAAAAAAGTGAGTTAGATGTCATAATTAAATCAACTGAGAAAGAAGAAGATAAATTGACATCAAAAAAGAAGAAGCTTCAAAAGAATATCGAAGATAGATTAATGAGTGTCTACGATAATTTAAGAACCGTTTCTAAAAATGGACTTGCCGTTGTTAAAGTAGAAAGAAATGCATGTGGAGGATGTTTTAGTAGTATTACATCTCAGCATCATCTCAATATAAAATTGAGAAAAGATATTTTATTTTGTGAAAATTGTGGCAGGATTTTAGTACCTGATGATATAGATCAGAAGTAATTTCTTTGTCTAAAACTTATAGGTGCAAGTCCCAATTATTGTATTTCCCTCGTAACTATTTGTACTTAATTGATTTGGATTATTTAATGTAAAATCTTGATAAAGGATGTAATCTTCATTATACTGAGAATGTGTAAGAGATAAATCAAATGAGTATTGTCCTTTTTTAAATCCAATTCCTATCGATATATATTCTTTTTCATAATCATTTAAATTGTCTTTATAAGGGCTTCCAAAAATACTATATCCACCTTTTAGTGATATGTTTTCCGTCATTATTGCAACACCTATTTTTGTATTATTAGCTCGTTGGTAAAAATTTGATATATCTTCATTTTCTTCTGAAAAGCTGTAATATGTTGAATGTAAATTAGATGTTCCATAGTCTATAATTTCATAGTCAAGAGTTAATAGCATACGCAATTGATTATATTTTGCAGTTAAACCCATGGTTGAAATAGATTTTGCTGGTGTGTTAAGTTCGTAATTGAATAAATTTACAGGAGAAAAAGCTTCAAAGCGATCACCGTTAATAAAGTTTGTTTTCATAGATGTCTCATATACTTCTTCTAGTGATGTATATGTTTTTGAATGGTAAGCCCAACCTAAACGTAAAAAAGATGTTGGCTTAATAAAAGTTCCAAATTTAAAATTAATACCTTCGCCCTCAACATGTAGATGTTGATTGTATTCAAAGCTTTCTACCGTATGCGGGATAAAATTTGGGTCAGATGAATTAATACTCGAAGGTGAGTAGTTGTCTTCATTAAATGATGTATGTTGGTGAAATTTTATCTCAGTAATCCCCATACTTAATCCTAGAAATAGAAAATCGTTATAGGCAGTAGAAAATGCAAAATCAACTTCATTTATGTATCCATCTTGATTCATTGTCATTTTTTGATCTTGTCCATTTGAGTTTACATTTGAAATATAACTGTCGGTAACACCATTGTCTGCTATAGTGTCAATTAAATAAGTATACCATGCTAAATAATCGCTAAATGGATTTAAATCTTCAGGGTATAATCCTTGGGCATTTTGAAGGAATATATTAGACATAGAGCTTAATTCATTATATCCTTCTATTACCATATTTTGATTAAAATTCTGCTTTCTATTAGACGATATAGCAAAATTAAACCTATTCCATCCATTCTCTAATTGAATAGGTAAATTAGTAGCATAGCCAATATTTTGAATATAGGGAGCTATGTCATAGTGCTTTTCAGTTATGTTTATATCATTTAAATAATCAGTTTCAATAGATGCATTGTTATTTGCAATACTTAAAGAAAAAACTTGACCACTTGAAAAAAAGGCTAGACTAGCAGGATTATGATTGTGAGAAAGAAGTCCTCCAGCTCCACCTAATGCAGAAATTCCAGCTGTGTTATAATTATTAAATAAAGAGTATCTAAGTGCATCAACATGGTTTTGTGATTGTATTAATGAACACATCATTAGTAGAGATAGAGTGAGAATTTTTTGTAACATATTAATTGTTATTAGTTTCTTCTAGATCTATTGTTAGATGATCTATTTGGTGAAGAAGATCGATTATTTCTGTTAGAATTAAAGTTATTGTTTCTATTGTTAGAGTTATTTCTATTAGAATTAAAGTTATTGTTTCTATTGTTAGAGTTATTTCTGTTAGAATTAAACTTATTATTTCTATTATTAGAGTTGTTATTTTTATTATAGTCTGATTTATTCTTTTTATTATAGTCTGATTTATT
>CEQM01028989.1_pt1 | contig 11778 bp, 9 predicted proteins | sample 531111 | NCBI WGS metagenome assembly CEQM01 (sample SAMEA2621278, study PRJEB7988) | marine metagenome | biome: marine biome (ENVO:00000447); feature: deep chlorophyll maximum layer (ENVO:xxxxxxxx); material: "saline water (ENVO:00002010), including plankton (ENVO:xxxxxxxx)" | depth 120 m
CCTTGCATATGCATGATAATAATCGGAACATTGTACTCAGATGCTAGCTGTATGTTAGCATTATCTACTCCTCCACCTGATATATCATTGATAATATCAAATCCATTATTAAGCGCATATTTAATGACTTCAGGCTTATATGAATCAATTGATAATACTTTATTAACACTATCCTTTATAGCCATAAATACAGATAATCTATTGATTTCATCATCTATAGATATCGCATCAGAAAAAGGACGAGTAGATTCTGCTCCAACATCTATAATGTCAGCATATTTAAAAGCTTCTAATTTATCTTTTAAAAAGTTAGAGGTTATATTTAGATTACCATCATAGAAAGAATCAGGGGTAAGATTCAAAATACCCATAATACTGGTTCTTTTAGAATTAAAATAATCCAACTAGTCTTCTTGGTTGCTTTGCCTTCTAGAATTTTTAGGAGTAGATGGTTCTTCTGCTATTGGCTCTTCTTCTGCGACACCTTCTATGATATTTCTCATTTCATCACCAGATATTGTCTCTTTCTCTAACAATACTTTGGCAATATCATCTAGTTGGTGTTTATAATTTAATAAAATCTTATCTGCATTTGATTCTGCATTTTTAACAAAAGCACTAATTTCTTGATCAATTAAAATTGATTTTTCTTCACTATAATTTTTTTGTTGAGAATAGTCTCTACCTAAGAATACTTCCTCATCCTTTTTACCAAATTTTAAAGGACCTATTTTATCACTCATTCCCCAATCACATACCATTTTTCTTGCAATATTTGTAGCAACCTCGATGTCATTTCCTGCACCTGTTGAAGTATCATTAAAAATTAATTTTTCAGCACATCTTCCACCCATCAATATATCTAACCTACCAAGCATATAAGATCTAGGATAATTGAATCTTTCTACCTCAGGTATTTGCGCTGTTATACCTAATGCCTGTCCTCTTGGTATAATAGTAATTTTATGAACAGGATCTGCTCCTTTTGTATGATATGCTACCAATGCATGTCCTGCTTCATGATAAGCAATAATTTCTTTATCCTTAGGTGTTAGAACCATACTTTTTCTCTCGTTACCCATCATAACTTTATCTTTTGCATTTTCAAAATCAACCATAGATATAGTTTTTTTATTATTTCGAGCAGCCAACAAGGCAGCTTCATTAACTAAATTTTCTAAATCTGCTCCTGCTAGGCCAGGTGTAGATTTAGCAATCACAGATAAATCTACATCTTTACCTAAACGCACTTTCCTTGTATGGATTTTTAGGATTGCTTCTCTTCCATTTAAATCAGGGACATCAACAACTATCTGTCTATCAAATCGACCAGGTCTCAATAATGCTTTATCAAGTACATCTGCTCTATTGGTAGCAGCTAACAAAATAACATTTGATTTAGTATCAAATCCATCCATTTCTACTAATATTTGATTCAATGTTTGTTCTCTTTCGTCATGGCCACCACCCAACCCAGCTCCACGATGTCTTCCTACAGCATCTATTTCATCTATAAATATAATGCTAGGTGAATTCTTCTTTGCCTGATCAAACAAATCTCTCACTCTACTCGCACCAACCCCCACAAACATTTCTACAAATTCAGCTCCACTAATAGTAAAAAATGGAACTTTTGCCTCGCCAGAGACAGCTTTTGCTAATAATGTTTTACCTGTTCCTGGAGGACCTAATAATAATGCACCTCTAGGTATTTTAGCGCCTATAGCTAAATATTTTTTTGGATTTTTTAAGAAACCGACTATTTCTTGTAGCTCTGTCTTAGCCTCATCGCAGCCAGCCACATCTTTAAATAATACTTTAGGGCTATCTGGAGAGATAATTTTTGCTTTACTTTTAGCAAATGAAAAAATACCACCTTGTCCTCCACCACCTTGCATTCTTTTCATTATAAAAAACCAAAATACTATAATTAATATCCATGGAGCAAATTGAAAAAAGTAATCCATCATGCCTGGTGTGATTTTTTCAATTTTAATTATTACATCTTTACTTAAAATATTATTCCATTCATCAACTTTATCAATAGTTATATTCGGTAAAACAACTTTAAAACTAGCAATTAATTCTTCATTATTACCAATAATACAACCAGGCTCACATGTTGCAACGAGTTCATTCCCTGTAATAGTAGCACTACTTATATCTTTATTTAAGTTGGTATCATTAATTAATGACAGAAAAGATGAATATGGAATTTCTTTAGTTTTCTTACCGACATCAACATAATTTAATACTGTCAATGATACTATAATAATCAGAGTCCATAGAATGAAATTACTGACTATATTTTTTGTGATTTTATCTTTATTATCTTTTTTAGCCATTTTTAAACCTTTTGATATATATCTTTTAAATATCGGAATGAATCATCTATATCCATACCAAATCCTATTACAAATTTATCACTTATTTTAAAACCATACCAATCACATAATCCAATACTTTCTTCTTTAATTAATAAACTAGCTACTTTTATACTTTTAGGATTGAATTCACTTAAATAGTTATGAATAAATTTTATACTCTTACCACTATCTATAATATCTTCAATAACTATTATAGTTTTATCAAAAATATCATCTTCACTTAATCCTAATTCAAATTTAATATTACCTGATTCTGTTTTTGAATAAGAAGATATTTTAATAAAATTATATTTATAAGGAATAGTAACATTTGATAGAAGCTCATTCATAAATGGGATGCAGCCATTTAGTATACCTACAAAGACAACTTCATCATTTATATATCTACCATTAATTTGATCTGATATTTGTTTTGTACGTTCTAAAATTTTATAATTTTCTATATATTTCTCAAATTCTAAATCTTCATATTTTATATTTTTTTTCATAACTACTTTTTTCTGATCCAATAAATGGTTTTACATTTATCATCTATGTCATAATAATTATACAATTTTGGCACACAAATAATATTGTCATTATCATCTGTAATAATTGGATAAGTCATTTTATCAAATAGTGAAATTTTATTATCAACAAAAATATTTTTAAGACTTTTTGAAGAATTATAACATTTATCACCATGTTTCCAATTCCTAACATGAATACCATCAATAAATTTTTTATATGGTATTTTTATTTCATCTATCAGCTCTATATCATCATTCAATGGATGATTATCTGTAATGATTTGGGTGTGATACCAATCATGTGAATGCTGATTAATTTTAACATTATAACTATTATCTAAATAATTATTAAAGTATATATAATGTAAATTTCTATCCTTTATAACTGTAAAATCTTTACTGAGAATAAATTCAGAACCAATTCTAGAATTAGAAACAAATTCATTATATGACAACCAAAATTTACTTGTCTTTTTGATATCAGTATCTAGATAGTTAGCTAATATATGCTGATAAAAAATCTTAAAAACAGATATATCTTTTATTTTTTTAGTATCATTAGATATTGCTAAAAAATCTTTTTCAATTTTATAAATATAATCTTTTTCATAAGTACTAATTTTATTCAAAATTTTTCTAAATTTAATTTTAGCGTTAGAATGCAATTTCATCAAATCATCAATTAAACCTGGATTATTCCTATATATATCCGGTAAAATAATATGCCTCATTTTATTTCTTCTAAAATTGATATCTTTATTAGATGGATCATCTATCCATAGCAATTTATTATCTTGAGCATAATATAATATTTCATCTTTTTGAATATCTAACATGGGTCTTATAATTTGATTATATTTATCCCTAATACCCAAATAAGATATCCAATCTGAATTATCATAATACTTCATTAATAAAGTTTCAATTTGATCATCTTTATGATGAGCAGTTAAAACAAAGTCAATATCTTTATTCAATAATATCTTACTAAAATAACGATATCTTTCATTTCTTGCATTAGATTCAAAGTTTTTACTACTAAGATAACTTTTTTTTAGGATTAATGGATATCCATATTTTTTTGATAACTTTAAACAAATTTTCTCTCTAGAATTTGAGTTTTCATTTAACTTATAGTTAATAAAAACCAAGAAAATATTTGAGATAATATTATATTTTTCTTTCAATTTATGAATTATATCTAGCATCACTATACTGTCAACACCACCGGATATAGCTAATAATAAACTATTAGATTGACTTACAATATTATCTTTAAAATTTTGATAAACCCTATCTTCTATCATTGCTGATTATTTTAATTTTATACCTCATCAAAGAATAATGGTTTAAGGCATTGGATTTTATCTTCATATGAATGGGGATAGAGAAACCATTCTGTTATAGCTATAGAACTTAACAATGAATTACCATCTTGCGGCGTAAAACAAAAGCCTGTCAATTCATTACCATTTCTTAAATTTAATGATGGAACAGAAACAACAGATTGATTTAAAATTCTTCCAAAATGTCCATGATCTCTACCAAATGAGAAAACTTCGTTTGCATTAATTTTATCAGTAAGAGCAATTCTATCATTAGCTTCAAATTTTGATATAATAGATTGCATTGTAGTTTTCCTCTTTAATTTTAAATAAAAATGCTGTATATGCATATACTGAGTATTAAGTTTCATAGCAGAAGAAAATAAATTTAATTTAATATTCATAGTATCAAACAGTAAGTGTGCATCTCGAGCATGATGAGTACCAAAAATATCATCATCATGTTTACCAACTTGAGGAGATGGTATAAATTTAGAAGTTTGGCTTAAATCATTAGCCCTTCTAATTAAATTAAATCTTCCCTCTAACAAATTATCATCTCCTTCAGATAAGGCCACTGTTTTAACAATAGTAGATAAATTGTGTGTATTGCATGATACGACCTGAATAAATTGGTCTTTCCCAGGATCTAATATTGAATCATTAATCCCTCTTGCATACATTTTACCAAATCCAAACTCGCTGCCTTGAGCTACAAAACCTAAAGTAGAACTTGTATGTTTTTCATAAAAATCTTTTTTATTTTTATGTCCAAATCCTGTTGGAGTACAATCTATAACAACTGAAGCTCTATCAATAGCTTCTTCAGATGTAAATTCTACTTTTATTCCAATATCATTAAAACCATCTATTTTATCAGTATTAGTTGAAAGTCTAGCGCCTCTCTTTAATAAATTTGAAACTTTTGATCTATCTGTGGTAAGCGGTGTATACTTATTAAATGTAATTTCATCAATACCTAAAGCATCTTTAAAGTTACATAGCAATCCAATAAGAGGCTCACCAATAGTACCTGTTCCAATCACATGAACAATTCTTCTCGACATTTTTCTCTCCTTAAATTATTTTATATTCTACATTATCTACTAAAAATCTTTTCAAACCATTAAAACCCGATTCATTATAAACATCAATCTGTTCCTGAGCTTCAGTTTTACCATGAACTATTTGATTGGCAACTTCAATGCTATCCTCATTACCAAAATGTATCAATGAAGGCTCAATATATTTTATCATATAAGAAACCATTTCTTTCATAGATATAATCTTTTCATTAAAAGGATTAATAATTATAGAATCCATTCCTTTGGTTGCAGCTTTCCATATACCATCATTTAAAAATTCCATATTATATAAATTTTGTTTTTTTGATGATTTAAGCTCATTACAAATAGCATGAACTAATGCCTGAGTAAACGCAATAAGCATTCTTGTTTTTGATAAGGATCTTTGTATATCACAAACCCTAAATTCAATAGTATTAAATTCAAAGTGTGGTCTTATTTTCCACCATAAATGTCGAGCCTTACCTATTGAATCAGCTAAAATTAATTTTTCTTTTATATTCTCATATTCTTTATATGATTTTAAATTATGCAAAACATTTGTCCTTGGGAATATTCCAAACTGAAAAGTTCTAGATGATTGCATTCCTGTCATAGAACCTGCAAAAAAAGGAGAATTTACAGATAGGGCCATCAATGGTGCAATCCAAGCATTAGCCTGATTTAAAACTTTAATAATCATTTCTGGATCATCTAAACCAATATGTATATGGGTAGAAAATGTTATATTTTGTCTTGCATATTCATTAAGTTGACTAGTAACCCAATTATAAGAGTCATTATTAACAAATTTTTGTTCAGAAGGAAGAGCAGTTGGATGAGTTCCACTAATACCAATCTTAAAATTTAATTCATTTCCTATTTCTTTTAATCTTAAACGATTTTTAATAACAGATTCAATAGCATGTTCTACGCTATCACAAATAGGAGTATTAGATTCAATTTCACTCAATAATAATTCATATGAATATCTATCTTTTTCATTATCATTAAGAAAATCCATAATATCATTTGCTTTATCTACTAAATCAAAAGATTCTGCATTACATATCATAAATTCTTCTTCAACACCAATTGTAAATATTTTTTTTGACATTATATTACTGCATCCTCTTGCCATTCACCGAATACTACTTTCATAGAATCTACAATTTCTCCTAATGTTGCATATTCCAATGCAGCATCTATAATAAGTGGTAATAAATTCGTATCTTTTTTTGCTGCATCTGTAATTTTAGATAATTTTTCATCAACTAATTTATTATTCCTATTATTTCTAATATCTTGCAATCTAGCTATTTGTTCTCTTTGAACTTTATCAGTTATTTCTAAAATTGGTATATCTATAGTTTCATTATCCTTAATAAAATTATTAACTCCAACAATAAACCTATTCTTAGATTCAATCTTTTTATTATATATTGAAGCTGAATCAGCAATCTCTCTTTGAAAATATCCCGATTCAATACCATTGATAACTCCACCTATCTTATCTATATGCTCAAAATAAACATTAGCTTTTTCTTCTATTTGATTGGTTAGATCTTCGACAAAATATGAGCCACCCAAAGGATCAACAACATTTGCAACTCCTGTTTCATAAGCTAATATTTGCTGAGTACGAAGTGCTATTTCAGCAGCTTTTTCTGATGGTAAAGCTAAAGTTTCATCCATGGAATTAGTGTGTAAAGATTGTGTACCACCTAAAACTGCCGCAAGAGCTTGAAAACTAGTTCTTGCAATATTAATTTCTGGCTGTTGTGCCGTTAAAGAGAAGCCTGCAGTTTGAGTGTGAAATCTAAGCTTCATAGATTTTTCAGATTTAGCGTTATAATATTCTTTTAATCGCCTTGCCCAAATTCTTCTAGCCGCTCTATATTTACAAATCTCCTCAAAAAAGTCTGAATGAGAATTAAAAAAGAATGATAATCTTGGAGCTATATCATCAACCTTAAGGCCACGTTCTATACATGCATCAAGATAGGCAAATCCATTGGATAAAGTAAAGGCTAATTCTTGAATTGCCGTTGAGCCAGCTTCCCTAATATGATATCCACTTACAGAAATTGTATTATATTTTGGCATATTCTCAGTACAATATTCTATCATATCAACAATTATTCTTACGGACTCTTTAGGTGGATATATCCACTCTTTTTGGGCTATATATTCCTTCAATATATCATTCTGTAAAGTTCCGTTAATTTTAGATAAATCAATATTACGCTTAATTGCTAAAGCAACATAAAATGCAAAGATAATAACAGCTGGACCATTAATAGTCATAGATACACTTATTTTACTTAAATCTATACCATCAAACAGCCTTTCCATATCTTTTAGATTACTAATTGACACACCACAATGACCTACTTCACCATCTGATAATTCATGGTCAGGATCATACCCCATCAAAGTAGGCATATCAAAAGCTACGGATAAACCAGTTTGCCCACTGTTAAGCAAAAATTTATATCTTTTATTGGTATCTTCAGGAGATCCAAATCCAGAAAATTGTCTCATAGTCCATAATTTCCCTCTATACATATTTGGATGAATACCCCTAGTGTAGGGATATTCACCTGGAAAATTAATATTATTAAGAAAGTCATTACTTATATTGGATGGACTATATAGGACATCCAAATTCTCTCCTGATATAGTATCAAAATCATAATTTCTAGTTTTTGATTCTTTCAATTTAGATTTCCAGTTATCCTTCATAAACGTCTATAATTTTATTATATATTTTATTAATTGACAAACCTGTTAATTCTAATAATTCTGATCTGCTCCCATGATCAACAAATTTATCATTTATACCTATTAAGTTAATAATATTATTATATTCAACCCTGCTAAAATATTCTAGAATAGATGACCCAAAACCTCCAGTTATACAACCTTCTTCTAATGTAAAGATATATTTATACTTATCTTTAATTTCATTAAGCATATCATAATCAAGAGGTTTAATAAATCTACAATTTATTACCGCTACATTAATATTTTTATTCTTTTTTAAATTTTGAGATATTTCAACAGCATGACTTACCATTGAACCTACACTCAAAATAATAATATCATCTCCAGTAATTATTTCTTCCCAAGAGCCAATATTCAATAATTTTGGCTTATAATTTTCTTTATATTCTGTTCCTATTTTACCATATCTAATCGAAAATGCTTTATTAGCATTTAACGCCGTAAATAACAAATCATGTAATTCAAAACCATCTTTGGGAGACGTTACTATCATATTTGGAATAATTCTTAAAAAAGCAATATCAAATATACCATGATGTGTAGGTCCATCAGGCCCTACTAATCCTGCTCTATCCATACATATAATAACAGGTAAATCTTGTAGTGCTATATCATGAATAATTTGATCGTATGCTCGCTGAATAAATGTTGAATATATAGCAACAATAGGTATATTACCAGATGCAGCAATACCAGAAGAATAGGTTAAGGCATGTTGTTCTGCTATAGCAACATCTATATGTCTATCACTATATAATTTTGCAAATTCAGATAATCCTGTACCTACCTCCATTGCAGCAGTAATACACCTAAAATCAATATTTTTTGCTAATTGTAATATGCTATAACCAAATGCCTTTGAAAAAGTAAAATTATCAGTAGTAGAATTATTAGTTTTTTTAGAGGGAGATAAACTATAATATTTAACAGCATCATTAGATTCAAAATGTTTAATTCTTCGTGATTTATCTGTATAAACATGTAACAATATAGGACCATTAATATCTTTGATTGTTTTAAATATACGAATCAATTCAGGAATATCATGACCATCAACAGGGCCTATATATCTAATGCCTAATTCTTCAAAAAATCCACCTTCAGTTAAACTAACTTTCATACCTTCTTCTGTTTTCTTTAAAATTTTTCTTATTGGCTCAGATAAAACTGGTATTTTACCTGTCATATCCCAAATATTATCTCTCAATTTATTATAAGTAGGATTAGTTGTAATTTTAGTCAAATACTTAGATAAGGCACCTACGCTCTCAGAAATTGATAAGGAATTATCATTTAAAACTATAGTTAATTGAGTTCTATGAAATCCTAAATTATTTAAAGCCTCATAAGCTAGACCTCCCGTCATTGCTCCATCACCAATAACTGCTAATACTTTTTCATTTGTTTTATTTTTATCTCGCATATGAGCAAATCCTAAAGCTGCCGATATAGATGTACTTGTATGGCCTGCTCCATAGCAATCATAAGGACTTTCATCCATTTTTAAAAATCCGCTAATTTCATTTAATTTCCTAATTTTAAGAAATTGTTCTCTTCGACCTGTTAAAATTTTATGTGGATAGGCTTGATGTCCTACATCCCATATAATTTTATCTTCAGGTGTATTATAAACATAATGAAGTGCTATAGTAAGCTCAATAACACCTAATGGAGAAGAATAATGTCCACCAAGCTCAGTGATTACTTCATGAATATACATTGCAACCTCATCAGATAAAATAGCTAAATCTTTTTGATTTAATTTCCTAATATCATTAGGACTATCGATATTAGATAATATTTTATATTTTTTATTCATTTATCATTTTAAAAAAATATTTATATATACATAAATCATCACTTACTTCAGGATGAAAAGAAGATATTAAATGCTTTTTATTACGTATCAATACAGGCTCACTATTATAAAAACCTAATACTGTGCATGTATCATTTAAATTTGAAAATTTAGGTCCTCTAATAAATGTAGCATAATATTTCTTATTAAATAAAGGTTCATCGATCAAATTTATATAATCTGAGAATGAATCAATCTGTGAGCCCCATGCATTTCGACTTGATGAAACATCTAGAAAGTTTAAATTATTTACTCTTGAATCTTTAGAATCTTTAGACATTAAAATAGCGCCTGCACATGTACCAAAAACAGATTTTTTTTTTGCAAACTCTTTAATTGGATTGAAAAGATCATAATGATTTAATAATTTAGATATTGTAGTTGATTCTCCCCCAGGTAATACAAGAGCATCTATAGTATGTAAATCATCAGCTTCTTTAATATACAATGAATCTATAGATAATTTATCTAAAGCGATTTTATGTAAATGGAAGTCTCCTTGAATTGCCAATATACCTATCTTCAATTACCAACCTCTATTTTGCAACATTTCGTTATCAGGAATATCAGATATATCTAAGCCTTCCATTGCCTCTTTAAGACCAGAAGATATTTCAGACAAACGTTTTGGATTATCATAAAATGTTGTAGCTTCTACTATAGCCTGAGCTCTAGCTTCTGGATCTTCAGATTTAAATATTCCAGATCCAACAAAAAGTGATTCTGCTCCTAACTGCATCATTAAAGATGCATCAGCTGGAGTTGCTATACCACCTGCACTAAAATTAGGCACAGGCAATTTATTGGTTTTATGGACTACTTTAAGTAGTTCTAATGGAGCATTATTTGATACAGAAAATTCTTCTAATTCTTGTTTCGTTTCCATTAATGAAACAGCTTTTATTTCAGTTGTAATTGCTCTCATATGCTTAACTGCCTCTACAATATTACCTGAACCTGCTTCTCCTTTAGTTCGTATCATTGCAGCTCCCTCATTAATTCTTCTAAGGGCTTCACCCAAATTTCTTGCACCACAAACAAATGGAACTTTAAATGGGTTTTTATCAACATGAAACTGATTGTCAGCAGGAGTTAAAACTTCACTTTCATCAATAAAATCAATTTCTAAAGCCTCTAATATTTGAGCCTCTGCAAAATGACCTATTCTACATTTTGCCATGACTGGAATAGAAACATTATTTTTAATTTCTGTTATCATTTGAGGATTTGACATTCGCGATATGCCACCATCTCTTCTAATATCTGCAGGAATTTTTTCTAAAGCCATTACAGCAACTGCTCCTGCTTTTTCAGCTATGCATGCCTGCTCAACATTTGTAACATCCATAATTACTCCACCTTTGAGCATTTCAGCTAATCCTACTTTTATTTTAAACGAACCTTTTTCCATATTTTCTCCTTATAAAGATAATAATCTTTCTTTAACTTCTTCTATTAAATAATCTGGCGTAGAAGCACCAGCACTTATACCTACAGATTTACAATTTTTAAACCATTTTACATTAACATCATTTGCACAAGTTACCTGATAAGTATTTTTATTAATTAGCTTAGATAACAATGTTAACCTTTTAGAATTTGCACTAGTAAATGATCCTATAATCAACATAACATCTGATTCAACTGCTAAAGTTTTAATTTGCTCCTGATTTCTTTTAGTTGGATAACATATAGTATTAACGAAGTGTAAATCAAAAACTTTTTGCATTAAAATATTAATAATTTCTTGAACATTTTCAATTGTTTGAGTAGATTGACTTACAACACCTGCTTTTTTATATTTTTTTAACTTATTTGCCTCGTCTTCAGAAGCAATAACAATAGTGC
>CEQM01128880.1_pt1 | contig 11765 bp, 6 predicted proteins | sample 531111 | NCBI WGS metagenome assembly CEQM01 (sample SAMEA2621278, study PRJEB7988) | marine metagenome | biome: marine biome (ENVO:00000447); feature: deep chlorophyll maximum layer (ENVO:xxxxxxxx); material: "saline water (ENVO:00002010), including plankton (ENVO:xxxxxxxx)" | depth 120 m
AAAAGGCGTGATGTGTATCACACATTGCTTAATAGTAAAACCGTCGTCTTACTTGTTTATATCCTCCTCAAATTCGAGTTCTGTCCGCACGAACTAGTTGTAATGTAGTAAATATATTTTCAAATGTCAATAGCATGAGCGAATAAAAATCTAAAAAACATTTAAGATGAGGGTTGGAATAAATCTAGAGCAATAAATTTACAAGGATAATAACATCTGACACATCAACCGATCCAGATTTATCTAAATCTGCCTTATACAAATAGAAGGGGTCTGGCTCCTGGCCAGATATAATGAAAGTGATAATATGTAAAATATCTAGAATATCAACATTGCTATCAAGGTTAATATCAGCCTCAATTAGATTAACATTAAAAGCCCAATCGCTCTTTCGAACTTTATAGCTTGAACTATTTGGGTACTCAAACTCTAAAACTCTATTGCCAAGGCTATCAATTTCTGTAATAATCTGTCCACTGCCGATTAAACCACCCCAGCTTATCAAGGTATTTCCATTATCAAGTCTCTGTGCACATCCCTGATTCATCGAAACATATCCATCAGGGTGAGAATAACTCCATGCAAGTGTAGCGATCATATTGACCTCATCTATCTCGTACTCAGATATTCTTGTTAAAGGGTTGGTTCTTTGATCTCCATTATCAAATATCATAATATTACCATTATCAAGTCTTCTAACATCATGCTGTCTATTTGGGCCATAAAGCGGATCATTAATAAATGTGAAATCATTCATTGGGCCGCCTAGTATCCACATCACCTCTCCCGATGTGCGATTAAACTTTATAACCTCGCTCATCGCTCTATTGGATAAAATAATATTTTCATCAATATCAATCTCAATGCTATTTCCATGCATCCAGTTTCTGTAGTTTGAATTTAAATTCAGATGATCAGCATAATCATGTATACTCATATGCTCAAAATTTTTCCACTCCATAATTAGATTATGATCAGCATCAAATTCTTGTATAATTAAAACATTGGCACTATCAATAACCTCTGTTTGCGGCATATCAATTTCTTGCTTTGCATAGGCCTGAAGAATATAGCCTCCTTCTTGCGTTGCTTGAATATCATGATAATCTGCTTTAAATCCATTAACACACTCCAAGGTATCTATCTCTATCATATTCTGATCCATCACATACCATACTCCTCCACCTGAAGGAGTCCATGCCTCATTAGTAGGTTTTTTAAAATACGTGAGATTATTATTATTATTAACTTTAAAATCCCACCCCTTGCTATCATAGACAATATGCCACTTCACTTCTAAATCATGATTCAAGATAGCTAGAAACTGAGTTTGCTCGCTAGTTGAGTGTATAAAAATATCTTGAGGGTAGGGATTATCATTAATGGTAACATTAAAATCAGGATAGGGAATACCCAGAATCATAGATATGATTAGCAAACATGTATATCTCATCATTTTAATTACCCAGTATAACCGATACAATGCCAACTACATCTAGAATATCAATATTACTATCTTCATTATAATCTGCACACGGGACTTCGATTATATTGCCAAGAATGAAATTGACAACACTAACAACATCTAAAACATCAATGTTATTATCACCATTGATATCTCCAAGCATACAGTCATCAGATTGAATAGTGTAGAAAGTAGAGTTTTGTCTAAAATTATAATTAAAGGTTATAGGCACAATCCCATCTGAGGTAACATAAAAATTACCACCATTGCCATAAGTATCTTGATCCCAATTCTGATTTAATACAACCTTATATTCCCAATCACCTTCTGGGATTAAAACCTCCCAAGTAAAGACACCATCACCATCTTCATCATTCATGGCTCCTATAGTATTAGATGGATCCCAGTTATTTCCCAGCGCAAGAGTATCCAAAAAACTCCCTACAATAACTGGATCTAAATGAGTTACAAATTCATCCCAATTTCTAACACCAGTATAAAAACCACAATTAGCAAAAAATGTTACTTCTTCTTGATTTTCCAGTATAATAGATTGGTTAGTTCCCGGCCAATCATTATCATTCCACTCATCAGACTCTAAAACTTTATAGCCATAGGTACCTGCTGGTAAATCAATAGAGAGCTCCCATATCCCATTTGGATTTAATGTAAAATCATAATCATGATTAGCTGGATTCCAATCATTAAAATCTCCTACAAGATGGGGTACCACCAGCAATTCATCAACGCTAGCAGAATTGTAATCTGGATCTACTACATTCCCACTATTATCAAGCAATCCTTGTACCATTACCATGCCACCATACCCACTACTACTTAAAGTTAGTGAAACCTTTCTTCCATAAATAAGATTTGCAGATTCAATCTCTACAGAATCAGAAAATCCATAAAGTGAATAGTTATCTACATTCTGAGCAGATTCAAAATCTAAATTATCACTAAAAAATAGATCGATCGTGTTTGATGAAACCTGAATTGCAGAAACTAGCTGAGGCCCAATATCATCAAATAACCCTAATGCTAAATTATCTAGCTCCTCAACTTGACTATAGTTTACATCATAAGGGTCGGATGTATAGCCTGCATAAAGATACATATTAAATATACCTGTTCCATAGACCTCGTCACCTTTAACTAAAGTGCCCTCAAATTGACTATTAAATGCTCCACCTCCGCTTCCAAGAATAATTGCAGCAGTTGCTCCACTTACTGAATTTCTTTGACCACAATAACTTCCATAGCTTCCCCAGATTCTTTCTAAATGGCTTTTCCCAGACCATACTAAATCTAATAAATCTGGTGTCCATCCTGATTTTATATATCCAGTATCTCCAAAGAAATTATAGGTGATATCTAAATAGTTTGCACCCGTATCTAGAGTTATTGTTTTGCTTACACCAAATTGTGATAGAGTCGCGCTAACAGTATTTCCTACTGATTCATTAATAACAATATCATAAATTGAATTTTGCTGATTAGGTGAAACATCAGAAAGTGCAGCGACATGATTATTGGAAGACTCATTATAATCTCCATCAGTTTCAGGGTAATATGCTACATCAGAACCCACAACAGAATACGCATTTCCAAATTCATCTTTATAAAAAACCCAGTTTGCTTTACCTCCAATTCCTTCAAAAACAAAAAATACTCTGTCATTATGAATAATTAATTCTTCACCACCATCATGATCAATATCACTAAAAAATGAAGCTGTAGTTTCAGTATAATCTCCATTTACCCATCTAGCTGCCTCTGCATATACATTTGCATTTTTTATATGAGAAGAATATCGATGCTCCCAATCAGCAATTTCTCCGCTTGTGTGCCAACCGGTTTCATGTAAATTGATCATTAATGTGTACCAACCAAGCTGAGCTATTGAATTATTTGGGGCTGACATTAAATTATTATAGGCATCATTCCAAACCATTCCATAATTCCATTGAGGATCATGAAAATCTGAATGTGATATAGTTGCCGCCCAATTTGAATACCAACTATTATTACTTCCGCCATAGCCATCAGATCCACCTAGAAGGCCATAGGTTCCATTTTGCACATCAATATTTGTACCATTAAAATCTGAATTATTTAAAGCATTATCCAATTTCCACACATTTGTAGCTGGATAATTATCATAGCAATACCACATTACACCTTCATAGTTATCAAGAAATGAAGTTTCATGATGTTCATTCATTTCAGCTGCTACTTCCCAGTCTGTACCATATACTGTAATACCGTATTGACCAGTTGATGATATATAATTTTTAGCGGCATCTGCATCATAATGCATCATTCCTACAAACTCATTATCAATTGGAATTATTCTAAGATTTATACCTTCGCTATTATTCATCCAATGAATTTTTTTATTATCTGCTCCAGGGCAATGAATATAATCATCAAGTATAACGGCCTCAACTCCATGCTGCTCCCAATTATCTCCAATCCAATCAATTACACCCGCATCTGGATACGCCCCAGGTGAAAGCCATACTCTCTCAGGAACCCAAGCAACCCTAGGCGTGTATCCATATCGATATTCAACCATATCGCTTTCAATTGCAACAGCCCAATTGTTCATATCATTATGCACAAAAGGCATCATGTGTTGACCTAAGGCTGATGTTAACATAGAAACATATCCTTCAATAACACCCGATTCTAGCCAATCATTAAATTCAGGATTATGCCACTCAGCAGCAGGCATCAATGTCCCTGACATATGGAAATTTCCAGGGATACCTGTTGATTGATGAATTTCTAGAATTTCATCAAATCCACTGCTTTCTAAAGGTTCTTGACCATAAAATACTTCACTATAAGTAAGTCCTTGATTTCCATGATGAACAAAAGCAACATTCCCTCCACGATAATCATCAAAAACGCCAGATAAAAACCTATCAACTATACTTTCATTATGAATCACTTTAATATCAAAAAATAAATCTTCTCTCATATTTAAATGAGGCCAATTTATTTCAAGCTCTAGTAAATTAAATTCAGGAGTTCTTAAGAAAGAAAGCGAAGTTTCTTTTTTTAAAATGCTATTGATATCAAAAGTATTACGAAAAAGAGTTTTAGTAGATGAGCTAATTAATAAATCTATATCAATATCTTGATTGATGAAATAATCTATATTGTTTTTTCTAGAGTACATATCATCAAATGTGATTCTTAAAAACAGTTTATCGTCTTCGACAAATGCAAACACTGATGATATATCACCGGTATAAGATGATCCATCACCTATAGAATCAAAATTAACGAAACTTTCTCTACTCCATAGCTTAGGATCACCATTCATTTCAAATGAGAATAAAATAGTTAAACTCAATAATGAAATTAAAATAAATATTCTACGCATACTATATCATCCTTACTCTTTTTTTATCAATCAATATGAAAAAAATTATTTTAAGATAGCTCCGCTCATAGGTCCAAGCTCAATTTCAATCACACCATCTTTAATTTCATATCTTTTTTCTGTTAATAAATCTAATAAACTATCAGCATCAAAAGGTATTTTAATATTGTGACTTTTTGTATCATTGTTTAAAATGACAATAATAGATGATTCTTCATCGCTTCGGAGATACCCGTAAACCATACCATCTGCAATCAAAGTTTTAAAAGATCCTGTTCTTAGGGATGAATAATTTTTACGAATTTCTATTAATTTTTTATAGTGGCTTCTTAAATCAACCTTTTCTGAATTATTAATATAATCCCAATCAAAAGGGCGCCTACAATCAGGGTCATGTGCACCCATCATACCTATCTCATCACCATACCATATATGCGGGGTTCCTACATATGTCATCTGAAATAAGACAGCCATTTCTAATCGCGAGATATCACCATCACAGCTTTCAAGATACCTAAAGGTATCATGACTATCAATCAAGTTCATCATTACCTGAGTAGCTTGTACTGGATAAGAAAATAATCCCTGTTTTATATCACGGTCAAAATCTTTTGCACTACACTGCCTAGTGTTAAAAAAACGCATTACGGGATCTTTAAAATAAGCATAGTTCATAACAGCGTCAAAATAATCATCATTAACCCAATCAACTGCATTACTCCATAATTCTCCTACTAAATAAGCATCTGGTTTTATTGATTTTACTTTTTCTCGAAAAAGTTTCCAGAACCAAAAAGGAACCTCATTGGGGACATCAAGTCTAAAGCCATCAATATCCATTTCTGAAATCCAATATTCACCAACATCTAATACATAATTTACAACTTCCCAATTAGGTTCAGCTAAATTGATATCTTTAATACTATTCTCTGATGGATTTATTTCATTGAAATCAAAATTTAAATTTGGCATATGGCCATAGCCCCACCAGCACTCATAATAGTCCAATGGGGTAAAATTAGATTCTATTGGATCTGGGAGAGGCCATTTTTTCCATTCATACCAATCATAATATTTGCTTTTAGGTCCATTTTTTATTCCATCTTGAAAAGCCCAAAATGTCTCCCCAGTATGATTAAAAGCAACATCTAAAATAACTCTAATTCCACGTTTATGCAGATCTTTAACTAATAGCTTAAATTCTTCTTCTGTACCAAAATGTGGGTCAAGCTTCATATAATCAACAGCATCATATTTATGATTCGATTTTGATTCAAAAAGAGGATTAAAGTATATAATAGTAACACCTAAATCTTCTAAATAGTCTATTTTTTGGCGAATACCTTCAATATCCCCTCCATAAAAACTATTATAATCAGGTTGATGGCCTTCATTATCTGGATAATGATAAGGGCTTTTAGCTAATCCAGAATAATCATTCCAATTATCTACAAGATGATAATATTCAGTATATTTTTTTAATAATTCTCCATCAGCTGGTGGAATATTTATCCCTTCATAATACCATTCTTTAAAATCCTGGTCATTATCTTTAAATCCATTATAAAATCGATCAGTGAAAATCTGATATATCACCCCGTTCTTAACCCAATCAGGTGTATAAAAGGGTTGGACATTATCTTTTGAATAGCGAAAATATTTATCTTTATTTTTAACATTTGAGAATTCACCATTTTGAAGATAAAACTCTTTACCTCCATCCCTATAGACAAAATAATAATCAAATTCCTCATCTTCATTTTCTAAAAAGATGACTTTCTGAAAGTACTCAAAAGAATTATCCTCAGAAATCTTATTCATCTCAATTGGAATATCATTTTTAATTAAATAAATAGATTCAACGTCATCCAAATGCGCCTTAGTTTTAAATTCAATTTTTGTAGGTGACAGAGGATTGACTGTTTCTAAATTCTGCAATTTTGATATTCCATAATCAAGAACGATACCATCCCCCTTCGATATCACAACTTTTTTAAAGCTTTCATCTATAATAATAATAGAATTTTTTCCACCGAACCCATCATCTACAAAACTCTTTGCGTTTTCATCTGTAATCCAATTCATGCCATCTTCTAAAAATTTGTAATGATATTCATCTGGCTTCAATAACAAGGAAATAGAATAAACACCTTTTTCAGACTCCAACATTCTATGAGATTTTAAATTCCAGTCATTCATTGAGCCTACTAAATAAACCTCTTTGATAACTCCTTGTGGCCTATATGTAAAATCAACTTTTCTAAGAGAATCTATATCTTCTTTATTGCCTACAAAAATAATAGAGTTTTGTCCACCATATCCATCATCTACAAGTTCATCTGCATTTTCATCGGCCATCCACTGTCCATCAACAATAAATTTATAACCATATTTCCCTTGTTTTAGATGAAGAGTAATTTCATAAATACCATCTATCTCTTCCATTGGTGTTGCAGTTGGAGACCAATTATTAAAATCTCCCGCTAAAAATACTTGATGTTTACCACCAATTAAAGGCTGATATCTAAACTTGACTGCAATTTTTCCTGATTGAGATTGATTGATATCACCTTCTTGATTATCAAAATCTCCAAAACCTAAGGTTGAACAGCTTGTTAATAGCAACGATAATATTAATATTAAATTTTTCATTTAATCTCCATACTCATCATTAAATTGATGATTTAAAATATGTTCTCCTTCTTCAACTACATGGAACCTATTACTACCACCATATCCATCATCTATACAACTAGATAAATCAGGATTGGGGCTTTCCCAAACATCACTATCTATTCTGAATTTATAAATGATTTCATCTCCAACTTCTATATCTCTTATTAGAATTTGATATATACCTTCATCTCCATCTGATAATATCATCTCTTCGCCAGCCCAACTATTTAAATCACCTACTATATTAACAGAATTAGTTGCTTGACTAAAATTACCTAATTCAATCTGATAAGACATATCAACTAAAAATGTAATCGTAGTAGGATTTAATTCTCCATAGTAATCTAAAATATTATTATCATCAAAAACTGTAAATGATCTTCCCACTAATAAATCTTCTACTACATCATTTATCATATATTGATATGAATATGTTCTACTAAGAATTAGGTTTGAAATAATACAGGTAAAAATATTATCATTATCATCATCTGTCATTTCATATTCTTCAGTACCATCTAGTAATACCTTAATAATATCAACACTTGCATCAAATGAGCTATCTTGATCTGTTATCATACTATTCATATCTACCTTAAACTCAATATCTCTATATGAACCTACTGGCACACCAGTGGGAGTCTCAGAGCATCCAGCAATAATTAATAGACCAAATAAAATAATAAAATTTTTCATATCATCCCTTTTATTTCACAATTAAAATAGAGTTTTCTCCTCCATAGCCATCATCAATAGTTTCAATAGCATTAGGATCTCTAACCCAAGAATTTCTATCAACTACAAATTTATATTCATACCTCCCAGGAGATAATGATTTTATAATTGACCATATCCCATCCCCTGCAACTTTATCACCATTTTGTCCGTCATCATTCATCAAATCAACCCTATCTCCATTTCTAAGCCACTCATTATCAGGGAAATTACCTGCAAGGTTTACTTGCCTTGCAGATGGGGAGTCATATTGGAATAATATTCCTCCTTTGACCTTGTATGGAGGTGATAATCGTTTCTTAATAAAATTTAATGAACAACTACTAAGTGCAAATAAAAACACTAAAAATAAAATTACCTTTCTACCCTTCTTCATCATATCTCCTAAAACTCTATTACCGCTTGAATTGATATGCTCTTTTCATCCATTAACAATTGTTCTGCATTACGAATCTTATCACCCAATCCAACATAGTATAAATCAAGATGTTCTGGAAGCTGACCAGCATAATTTAAATAATCTTCTCTTCCTCTATTATAAAATAAATCTGAAACAGGATTAATTACTTTTGGATTAACACCATAGCCTATAGATAGCCAGGCATCTTCAGATAAATAATATACAATTTCTGAGTAATTTGATATAAATACATCATAATTATTATCAAAATCAGTCTTAATATCTAAAAAATAATCATTATAATACGGGATACGAGTATCTGTTTTAAACTTCCATTTATTAGATAAGTCATATTCAAATATAACTACACTTTCAATGAAGTTTGGATTTGAAAATAATTTACGATTTGCAAGTTTATTCTTGATGGATGTTTTGATATCTAAAATTATAAATCTCAAATCTGAATACCATAAAATTCCATCTTCATACCCTAGTATCGTATACTTCTCAAATGGTAGCTCAGAATATTCTTGAAACCAACGACCATTTGCATTAGTCCTTGCAACATGTTCATAAAAATTAGACCAACTAAAATTATTGTCAAAATTATCTTTCCAAAACTCCCCACTCAAATTCCAATGAAATTTTTTCAATTTAAAATCTGCGCCAATGGTAATTTTGTTGCGTGAAAAATTAATTTCTTCTAATGGTAATTCAAATGAGCTTATCAAATGATTCCAATAAATTTTAAGAGCTGAAGGGAATTGAATACCAACACCTAAAAATATATTTTCTCCATCCATCCATACTTCTGAGCTATCTTGATTAGAATTTGTATTTTCATAATAATAGCGTTCAAAAAAGTAATTAAGTTTCATGGGATTTTTCCAACTTGGATTAACAAAAGATTTTTCATAAGAAAAATCGAGTTCATTGCTATTATGAGTTTGGATTATATATTGGTCAGATAAATTTACTCTATATTGAAAATTTGAACCGCCTAAAGTAAGTAAATTATTATTAATACGTGGTGTAGATAAACTAATTCTCATAGAGGTAATATCATCTTCTTCAAACCCAATCTTATCTGCAAAAATAAACTGACCTTTAACGCTGAATGGGAAATGTGTAGAAACTTTATCTGAGGTTTCAATATAAACTCCACTATAATCATATCCGAAATCATAGTTATTATATCCTATTCCACCAATCATATTTGACGGATTATTAAAATTAAACATTCCAAAATTATCAAAACCGACTACGTTAACATAATCTGCCTCAAATCTTAAATAAGTACGTTTATAATTAAAATGAGTTTTCCATAAATCAGTTCCTTCCTTTGTATTATTTACATTTAAAACTGTATAGCCTGTAAAATCAGAATTAAACTCAACATTAATTCCTAAATTCAAATCATGCTCTGGAGTATCAAGCATAAAACGCTTAGTTGTATTTTTATAAAATCTATTATCAGATAAATATCTTCCTTTGAAAGTAATTTTTTTATTAAATGAAGATATTGTTTTATTAGTACTTATTTTATTTGAATTAATTATTTGTCCATTTTGATTAATTTCTAATATCGAATTCATACCACCATAACCATCATCTTCAAAATTAGGATTACTTACATCATATTCCCAATTGCCATCAATAATAAACTTATATGTATGCTTGCCAGGAGATAATTTGATGGTAAGTCCCCAGATTCCATTGCTATTCTCCATTTTAATTCCATTCTCATTCCAATCATTCATACTACCAACTAAAAGCACAGACTCTGCTTTCCCATTATAAGAAAATAAAATTCCTTCGGCAGTACTTTCTACTGAAAATAAATTTGATATAAATAATAATAAAGTAATTAAAGTTATTTTTTTCATTTAAAACCAGCCTTTGATTATTAATCTTAATTCTTTTCTCATCTCTCCAGAAGAGGCAAAACCATCATCATTAACAAGCCCATATTGCCCCCAGTAGTTTGGACCATATTGAATATAAAGCTCAGAATTACCAGTCATGCTATACTTAAGCTCTGTTAAAACACTATACCTTGATCCAGCTCTATCATTAGCAATCATCCCTCTTGTAAAAAACTTCCAGTGATTAGTAAGATTTACGCTTAGCTCTAATCCCATAATATGCTTTTCCCATACTTCTCCCAAATCTTTTATTTTAAATTGCCCTAGTAACTTCGCCAGTCTATTTTCAACAGAAATCTCTGTGAATAAATCATAATGTCTATATTTTTCTCCTTGCCACTCTTCATCTTTTTTATTAAATGCAATTTTCCCTTTAAAACCATTTATAAATTCTATATAAATCTCGGAATAAATATTTGTCGTAGGATCATATATATTTTTCAATTCAAGCGAATCAGAAAATACTGTGATTGTTTCCGCTACTATTTTCTGGTATTGACTATAATTTAAAATAAAAGTTATTGCTCTCTCTGGAACTAAATAATATGAATTAATCCAATATCCATGCTTATTACTTTCATTATTTCCCATATAATTTCTATAGCTATTTCCATATGAAAAAACGCCGGGGATGAAAAACCAATATCCTAGCTTTGGAGTTCCAAAAACTAATCCTCTTAACTCAGATTTTATTGCAAAATTAGATTTTAAAAAATCTCGCTTATCATAGCTATTAGTTAGATTACTAATTAAAGAATCGCTGGGGACCTCACTAGCTGCAATTTCTGTAGTGAAATAATACTTTCCAGCACGAAATTTTACATCATAACCAATAACTTGATTATAATCATTTATTTCTCCGGTAGGATAATGCTTTCTTTGGAAAAATAATCCAGTGTTAATTTTATTATTAAAAAGAGATTGTCGATATCTGAAAAGATGTATATCATCTCCACCATCTTGAGAAAAATCTGAAAAAACATAGCTCATACTTCCATTGTAAGTATGCCAAAAATCAAAGCGAACACCTTGTCCATTACCACCATTATTAACAGAGCCAGTATTAATAATACCAAGCATAGAGCCATCTAGCCAGTAATGTTGGCTCTCACGCGTAAAGAATATAGTTCGAAAACCATTATTGTTTTTATCGCCGCTAAATGCTATATG
>CEQM01135706.1_pt1 | contig 11763 bp, 16 predicted proteins | sample 531111 | NCBI WGS metagenome assembly CEQM01 (sample SAMEA2621278, study PRJEB7988) | marine metagenome | biome: marine biome (ENVO:00000447); feature: deep chlorophyll maximum layer (ENVO:xxxxxxxx); material: "saline water (ENVO:00002010), including plankton (ENVO:xxxxxxxx)" | depth 120 m
ACATTTCCGTTGCCGTCTCTGTCTATGACATAACGGTTGAGCGGGTAGTGTTTGACACCAGCCTTACCCATAAACAACAACGCGTTACCGCCCACAACAAGGTGCTTGATTGCTTGGTGAATCGTGACACGATCACTGGATGCTGCAATGCTATCCATCACCATGCGCTCCATCTTAGCAAAGCTTAGATCAAGTTCGGATCGTACTTCAGCTGGGAGCTCATCTCCAAGCTTGTCGTCACGAATCTGGAACTTAAAAAATGTGGTTTGTGGTGGTAACAAAGCAAGCATTAGTTTACTTGCCAGAGTTACCACGCACTTAGCACCAACACTTTGCCAGGGAGTTTTAACCTTGTTAAATGTAGTACGAGTTACGTCATCAATGATGAGGTAAGGTAGAGTCAACCGGGCACACTCAACCGCTTCGTCTAGAAACTGCTGCCGGTATGATGTGAGGCGACTGTATCTGTTACGAGCGGTCATTGTTTATCAGGCCATGTTGATTGATGCGCCAATTGGTTTGGCTTGCAGTGAGCTATCACCAGTACCACCGAGATAGCCGCTGGCTTGCAGCACGTTAGTGTTGCGTACGCCAGATTGTTGTGCACGTTTCTGTGTCTTAGATCGAGCACCACGTGGACCAGCATTAGCTGCCTTCAGTGTGCTGACTAGTTGTTTTGTTTGTGCTTTAGCAGGAGCTGCCTGGGAGCGTGCCGCTGCTGCTGCTTGTTGCATCTGTTGTTGCATCTGTTGCATCCGCAGTTGGTTGCGACGATTCTGAGCAGCAGCTTGGATGCCACCGCTGTGCGCTTGCCAGTGCTTCAGTGCGTTCTTTTCTGAGACCGCATTCATGTGGTGAGCTGCGACGCTTGCTGCTTCAGGCAGTCCAGCGTAGGCACCCATGACTAGGTTATAAAGTTGTTGCTTTTTGCTCATGATTAAAATTCCTCTTCTAGTTTCTTGTTCAACCAGTCGATGACTGATCGTTGTCCAGCCCGGTACATAATAGTTGACATACTATCGCCAGGGCCGGGGTTGGTTGGGGGGAATGATTCATCAGCTTGGTTGAGCAATGTCCTTACGGTCATGCCGTATGCTTCAAGCGTATTGAGGGAGATTGACATTAGAGTGTTCGAAGAAAGCAGGCATTCTGGCCCGCTGTGTTTCTAAAAGACCTTCGGCTTTCCCTGCGTACATTAAAGAGTCGCTTTGATCGAGCCAAAATTTTTTGTCTAAATATTTATCGGTAGTATTTATACCTAATGGCTGCATAATCCAGTTAATGGTAGCTTTACGCAGTTTATCAAGGGAGGGGGAAATTGTCAAGCCCAGCTCCCTAGAAACCAAGGAATTACATGCAACGTGGACTTGTTCGTCTCGGCTTATGTCAGCACTGACTGTTCGCATTCCTGGATCACCATTAAATCGCAGGAACGGGAGGAGCACGAAAAAAATCGCACGCTCGGCAACCATCGCTTTGAGGATTGTGTGATCAGGATGAGCAACCCACGCGTCTCTGAGTCTGATGGCTTCGGCTTCAGCTTTTTCATCAACCCCGAAAGAATTGGCGATGTAACCGAGAGCAAGGTCGTGCTTTTCCTCGTCTTTAACGTTGGATAGGAGTAGATCACGCGCCGATTCAGGGACATCATTTTCGAGAGCATCTTGTATAAAATCTCCTACGGGGAGTTCCATGTGCCGTATGGCCAGGGCGCGGTAAATCGTTTCTTCCGCGCCTTCGCGCACCTTACCAGCAGTAGTCTGTACTGGAGTCCAGGTGCGCTTTCGATTAAGTAGTTTTGTATAAGGGTTCATTCGCCGCAATTACAATCAGGAACAGGGGATAGAAGTTCCTCCAGGTAATCATCAACATCATCTTCATCTAGAGCAGCATAAACGTTGCTCTTGTCTTGAGTGTCATGCATAACCTGCAAGGAATAGTAAAGGGAAGTTTGCGGTGAAGCTAACCACTCTTCGACGAATTCGTTGTCGTAGGTTACAATATCACTCCAAGAGTTAAAACTGTATCCGTGAAGAAGTCCCGTGTTATTAAGCAGCGTCATCAAACCATCCGCTACTTTTTTGTATGCAGCCCAACCAACTTCACTAGCGATTTCAACTTCGCCGTAGTCGTAGGACTCAACTCCAAACGTCCCGCTGTCTCGATCGACGGTGCGGGAGATAGGTGGAGCAATTTCTGGGGTAGTAGTAAAGCCATCAGTATCTTTGTACCGGTAGCTGCAGGAGGCCGTAGGAGCCACTGCAAATGCCCTGACCATGCCATGGTCCCGAGCCACCTCTGCAGCCGCCTTGATGGCGTTCTGGAAGGACTCTGCGAGGGCGTATCCAGCGGAAGCGGACAGCCTGCCACGGTTCAGATCCTCTAGACCTTGACCGAACTCTTTGTAAGATACTTTGTATCGCCGCAGCATGTTGGCAAGTCCAAGCATACCGAGACCAACTTGACGATCTACTTCTGGGGACAGGTATTCACCTGATTCCTCGATGTTTGTTTTAGCGTGCAGCTCACACAGCTGCCTCATACCTTCTACAAAGGCAGGCTCAAGATCACCCACAGTAGCAGCGCCACAGTTAATATGCTGCAGCAAGCAAGTACCACGGGAAGGTAGATAAACCTCCAAACAAACGTTACCATAAATCCGGTTGCCATTTTTATCGTATTTAATTTTGTTTAACCAGATGTCGCCTTGACGAATACCACGTAGCAGGTCGTCCTTTGTTTGGGGAGACGACTCATCCCACATGGTCTGGTTTAAGTTTACACAACGCTTAACCCACGGTAATTCGTGACGTTGGACGTTGATAAAGTCAAGAATATCAGGGTGCGAGAGGTCCAAATGACACACTACTGCACCGTTTTTGTACACCCCGCCGCGACGGAGAATTTCATTGAGGGTACTGTAAATTTTAGCGAAACTAACCGGCCCTGAAGCTACAAGTCCATTTTTGTTCTCAGAACCTTTTGGACGGAGCTTTGTCAGGTGGACAGCACAGCCTGCGCCAAAACGCAGAGCATGGCTGACAAAACGCCAAGACGCTTCAATACCGTTTTCTCCCTCGATGCTGTCCTCTACGGAATAGACCGTACAGCTGACTGGCAATCTGGAAGTAGGATCATCGATCCAAGATTGTACGCGCCCAGTTCGGGCTACAAGATCGGAAATACTCATTATTTAAACTAGGTCTGACAGGTTGGGTGGTTCGTAATTTGGTCCTTTTAGGACTTTACCATCTTCACGGTAAATTGGTTTGCCGTCATTATCGAGCTTACTCATGTTACTTTTATGGACACGGCGCAATGCTTGCTCCAAGTCCCAGTCCATGTTCTCAGCGTACTGAGCACAAACATACACTAGATCGGCTAGTTCTTTGAGGCAGTCAGCACGGCTACTGATGTCCATCATAGCCATGTTGTAATCTGCTTCAATAAATTCTTTGAATTCTTCAACGATCAAATTCTTCTGCATAAGGCGTCGATTCAAATCGTTCTGTATACCGTAGGAGTTCCGGAACTCGATCGCTTGGTTGCTGAGCAGTGACATATTTCAGTTCGTTGGTGAGGTAGTGAATTGCTTTTTCTAAGTCTTCGACATAATTGTCTTTGTATCCAGCTCGGCAGATGTATTTTACCGCATTGCCTAAGTGGTAGGATAGTTCTTGATCACGAATAAAGTCCCATACTTCGATGGATCCGCGTCGGTAATAGTCTGGGGAGTGGGCCATTCTTTAAGCAGTTGCTTAACTGTATTTGTTAGTGCGTAGTTTTGTCGTTGTAGTGCCATAAGGATGGTAATAATGTCATCCTTAGAAGCTTTAGGTAGGAGGTCTTCAAGCCGCTTCAGTGCGAACTCCTGCTCCATTGTTGGTTGTGTTACGGGCATCGGGGGGAGTCCAGTAGAGGATTTGTTTTCGTCCGGCGTCATAATGTTCGTTATGTAGAATCTTTGCCAGTCGAGCATTCAGTAAAGCATCGTCTTCCGACAATCCCTTAGCTTTGTAAGCCTTGACTACAGTATCCCATGTACAGCCATCTTTGTCAAGCAATGCTGCTGCACGCTTAACGCCGATACCAGGGATGCCACTGTAACCATCTGTTTGGTCTCCTGACATTGTTTGAATAAGATGCCAACGTTCTGCTTCCTCAGGTGTGATAGTGATAACACCATCGGACAGGTCAAATAAATCTCCTGGGATTTGACGCATATCCTTGTCAGGAGAAACGACTATATTACCAGGGTGCCTTGTTGCATAGATACCAATAGCATCATCAGCTTCAAGGAATGGGTGAATAATAACGTGGTGCTCTTTCTTCAGTTGGTTAATCGCTCTTCGGTAACCACAGGGTTTCTTTCGATTACGGTGTCCTTTATACGCTGGATAGAGTAATTTACGAAAGTTGCGGCTACTAGAAAAGAAAAGAATAAAATCATCGAAACATCCAAGATCACTTGCGATGTCATAGAGGTTTGATTCGATTGTTTCCATGACTTCGGAGAATCTGGAGGTGACGACGATAACGTCTTTTCCGAAATCAATCTCTGTCTCGCAGGCTGCACAGGCCTTGTAGACGATGTAGTCTGCATCAATTAGTAGTGTCATATTAGTGTACCTCTGCCCAATTTACACCAATTTTGCCTTCGGCTGCAATAGGACAGCGTATGTTGTAGAACTCTCCAGCAAGTGTAGCGGATAGTTCCAGAGCAAATTTAAGTTCATCGGCTTGAGGTGGGTGGCATTCATATTGCAATTCGTCATGTACAAACGCTAGTTGCGATGCACACAAGTTTGTTTCTTTAACAGTGTCGTTAGCTATGACTAACCATTTCTTCGCCAAAGATGCGCTAGACCCTTGTAGTAGAAAGTTGAGTGCTTTATGCGGTGAGTCAACGTTAAGTCGTCTTCCATCAATCGCGTTAACATAGCCACGATCAGCCGCAGTTTGAACAGCAGCAAGTAGGTCAGCAAGACCCGGAATGGCTTCGATATAAGCCTTGCGGATCTCTTTGCCTTTTGCTTTAGCCTGTGAAGGGGGGAGTTGCTTATCATAGCTTAATCCAATTTTAATGTCTCCAGCGCCGTAGAGGAAGGCATAAGTAACTGTTTTGACGAGTTTCCTACTGATTCCAATTTTGTCTGCATTGGTTTGATGTATGTCGCCGGTGAGTAGAATGTGCGCATAACGGCCCTCATCGTAGCGATGAAGATAATGGGAGAGCATACGAAGCTCAATACCAGCAAGGTCCGCACCCACCAGTATTTGTCCGGGCGTGGCGGTAAATAATTGTCTAAATCGTTCGTCACTAGGCGTTTGTGCAAGGTTTGGGTTTCGGTGGGCACAACGGCCCGTGTTAGTAGCTACACTACAATGGTGGTGGATGCGTTTAGATCTCGTAACAAGCTTCAGCCAGGCGTTCTTCCCTTCGGAGAGCATCCCTAACATCTTCGTAATCTCCAGCATCCTCAAGAACGAGAGCGCCAGGTCGGTTCCAATATCCTTCAAAGATGTTTCGTCTACGATAGGCTTTCCAGTAGCTGTCAAAGCGGTTGGGATCCATCCGCTGTGTGTCTTCAATATCCATGCTATGTGGTCCCGTGATGTGGGGTTAAACTCCTTCAGTCGTGTAAATTCGGCACCTGCGATGTAGCCTTTGCTTTTGTTATCTCGCTTAGGAGTGAATCTCTGTCCTGGGACGAGAGGGTACCGCTTTCGTAGTAGTGAATCAATGTTTTCAAGTTCAGTTCGGAGAGCTGATGCAAGTTCCCATGCAGCTCGTTCATCAAAATACCATCCATGTTGTTCTTGTGCAGTTAATATAGTAGCTACTTGGTGCTCCATCTGGAGCCATTCAGGTAGGGGAGGAAATGCTTCCATAATTTACGTGTTACAACAACGTCTTGTGCCATATAATCTTCCATCTCTTGACTCCATGCATCCCAAGCTGTTTCGATCTCAGCCTTGTGTTCACCCAGGCGGTAACCGTAGGCTTTAAGACTGTGCGATCCGTACAGTTTAGCAGGCATGTCAAGCCATTTGCGCTTCTTATCAATGTCCAATAGATTAGCGTGATACACGTGAGACAGGATAAGAGTGTCAACTGCTTGACCTTTAAAGTCAAAGAATGGGTAGCATTTTTTAAGAGCAGGTAGGTCGTAGTTAATAATGTTGTGACCAACCACATGTTCTGCTTCTTCAAGCATGGTGACTGCTCTTGTTATAGGTTCACCAGTTCCAACGTCGTTGAAGATTGAGGTTTGATTATTATCTATATCGTAGATACAGACACAATGTATAGAACTTACATCTTTTAAAAGTCCATTAGCTTCAACGTCAAATACTAGATTCATCTCGCGCAACTTCTGCTTTACGAGCTTTTTTAAGGTTACGTAATTCTTTCTTAATCTCTTGGTAAGCGGACTCGAAGTCAATTTTCTTACCTCGTTCCATAGCAATAATCACCTCACAGCGAATACCGAATTGATACAACGCTTCGTCGTAGGAGTTCAGTTTGTTACACATTGGGGTTACTTGTGATTCCAGTAATAGGTTTTGTCTTTGAATTGTGCACGCTCTACCATCTCGGGCGTGGGAGGGTTAGGTCGCTTTAATTCTGAGTAATCTAGCGATGGGTGCTCATACTCATACCAAGGATGTACCCAAGGTTTATAGGGACTAGATTCAAAAATCGGTTGACGGGTTGAAATTGGGTTCAGCTTCATTAGTCTCTGTAAATTGGCATGTATTAAGGTTATATTTCAGGTGGCAAGCGATGCCAGTCTCGCCAGAGTATCGATTTTTAAGGACTCGCACAGTTGTATTAGCGTCAGCAGATCTGTCTTGTTGATCTCTTTCGAGGCCAATAACTCCGTCAGATAGCTGTGCAATTGCCGCGCTTCCGCGGAGCTGTCCAAGTGTGACGCGTGCTCCTTCCTCATGGCCTTGATCAGTTTGTGAACGTCGTAAATGTGAAACTAGAAATAATGCGATGCCAGTACGTTCAACAAGTGATCGTAGCTTAGTCATCGTGGTATCAATCATACGGCGCTCATCACCGTCGAGACCGCTAAGTAGAATAGAAAGGTGATCAAGGAAGATAACCTTACAGTCCAAGGCGCTACTGAGATACTCAATACGATTGTAGATAATGTCCGGCTCATAGCTGCCAAATCCGTCGTAGAGGAACAATTGCCATTTATCAAGAGTCCGCTGGAATGCGGTGTCAAGTTCATCGTGTTCATGTTCTCCAAGATGGTAGGCCTTATGTTCGGCCACCGACATCAATCCAAGTGCAGTTCGTCTATTTGATTCCTCAAGAGCCAGGTAACCGAGTCGCTCCCCGTTCTGCAGTAGTGAAGTAGCAATGTGCCTACAGAATGAGGACTTGCCAACACCGCTTCCCGCAGTGATAGTGATAAGCTCTCCGTACCTAATACCGTGTAAGATCCGGTGTAGGCCTTGGAAGGGGTAGTCATGATTAGATGGAGGACTAGGTGTTGTTACTAGAGATCGTAATGTTTTACCATCGACAATCCCATCTGGTCGGTACTCTGTTGCATCCCAAATTGCTTTGCGGATTGCTTCAGTGTCATCAGCCATAAGTGCATCAGAAGCGTCCTTATACTTATCGTCCAACAGGGCGATGCTCACCTTTCCGGGTGGCAGAACACTAGCTGCTTCTTCAGCGGCCTTACGGCCAGGCTCGTCATTATCAAAGAATAAGACAACCTCTTCATATCCTTGTAACCAGTCCAATGATTGCTGAATACTCTTACGAGCTGAGGCAGCACCAGATGGCAGTGATACATGAGGCCAGTTCGGCATAGCTACAGCACAGCTGGCAGCATCAAGCTCACCCTCTGTAATAACTACGCGTCTTCCATTTGATGGGAAAAGGTTCTGACCCCAAAGGGCACCAGCAACCTTGCCTTCATACTTGAAAGTCTTGTCCTTCGATTTAACTTTACATCCAACGATACGTCCACTCTTGTCTGTATAGTAGAAACGTAGAACATTATCATCGGTGTAAATTTTGTATTTAGTACATACGTCTTCAGATATTTTCCTTCGCTTGAGCCGTACGGGCTCGCCTTTAATAGTTACGTCATGTGTCATTTGTGGTGTGGATTCGACATCATGTTGATAGGTGTGACAAGAGAAACAGAAAGTATGTCCGTCTGAGTACAACGAATTGGCATCAGACGAACCACAGTTATCACATGGTATGTGTCGTACAAACTCACTCTCTAATTCAGCCATTCGTTGGGGATAGATCGAAAATGTGTCCAGGGAAAACCATGCTTTTCAGCCCACTTCGCATATGTAGTACGTGAGCCCTTGTATATTTTATTGTAAGGAGCTTGGAATACAAAGCGAATATCAAGATCGGGATGTTGCTTTTTAACAGCAATCATCTTGCGTCTATCATCCGGGCTAAGGTGGCCCTTGGCTTCAAGCATAATACCTGATGGCAAAATGAAGTCGGGTGAGTAGTTGCAGCTTAATACATATGGTAGTTTAACACTTTCGTATTCATAACAAACTCCAGAGTCGGAGAGAAAGTCAGCGACCTTCTTCTCCAAACCAGAGCGGAAGTTAGTCATCGATTGCTTTTTCTACGATTTCTTCCACAATTTCGCCAACAGCTCGCCGCATTTCGTATTTGAAATCGTTGCGGTCAGCCTTGTAACGGGTGACAGTAATAGCAGGCAGATCGATGGTGAATACACCCTCGTAGAGTCCGAGTTCGGCATTCTTTGTTACGGTAAAATCAGAAGTCATCAGTTGCATCCTCATCGTTATTGGTCAAGCCAACAGCAGCGTCAGCTTTGAAACCATCAGTCTTGCCAAACAGTTCAGCAACAGCGGAGTCACTCAGCTCAGCTTCACCACCAGCAGTGGTGCCGCCAAGTTCGACAACCTGTACGCCAACGAGTTTAAGGCTAGTACCGTAGGTAACACCATCTTTGAGGATGTAGGGTTTTTGGAAGAAAGCAAGTTTGACCTTGGAACCACTGTACAGCGGCACGTTTTCATCAACGATAGGAGTACCTTCAGCGTCAACCACGGGCGGGCGACGGTCTTCCTTCCAGGAGAACTTAACTTTGTAGCTATTCTCTGCGAGCTCCTCCCAGGGAGTAGGCTTCAGAGTAGAACGCTTGGGGTTCTTCAGTTTAGATTCGCACCACTTCAATACTTCGGTGCGATCTTCTTCAAGGTGCGACACCATGTTGGCGTCCACAACAGCAGTCAGTGAGTAACCAAATTTACCGGGTTGCAGGATAGCTTGGAAACCATCGAGCAGCACAGGATCATCAGTTACAAAAGGGGCTTTAGACATTAGCAGAAAAAATAAGTAGAGTTAGTCACCATCTCGGGTTCAAGATCCCCGATCATAGGCGGTTCAGTTTCAGCGCCGATAGAATCAGCAAACTGTTTCAGGATTTCATGCTCTGCAAATAAGTGCAGGTAAGTTTCTCTGACGACGGATGATAGAGAATCCATGTCGCCAGCGCGGCATAAAACCGAATCGTGTATGACGGCCAACGGGCCGTGAAAGCGGAGTGCAGAAATGTGGAGTAAGCTTGCATCAAGTGAATGTACTAAATTAGGTGCAGTTGCATTTTTATGATGTTTAATATCAACTTCGTCGCCTTGTTTAGCCACACTTACTTGACATCGACCCAGTAACTGGAGCGATAGTCTTTCAACTTCAAGCTTATTGAGTTTTTGGTGGACGATAAAACCAGAGGGTGTTTTCCATTGAAGGAATCGATCCCCTCTCTTGATTGATTTAGCGACCTCCTCCTCAATCCATTTCATTACTGACATAGGACCAGGAAAGACCTTGTTCATGGCATCACGAACAGCAGTAACAATCTGTGTTAGCTCATCCTTATTCACTTCAACGTCAATCTCAGTAAAAGCATCACGTATGTACTGACGGTTTGAATAAGGTTTAGCGTTATAACAAATTGTCATAACCGATCGTTTGGTTTTTTTACGATCCCAGTAAGGTCTCAATCGTTCCGGGATCTGATCAACACTGGCTTCAGCGATAGCCTTGTAGGCATCCTGTGGCCTGTCACTAGGTAGGACATTAACCATCCGAGCTGTTGAGGCATCTTTTGCAAGACCTGCCAGGATTTGTAACCCTGAGCATGTTGCATCGACAGCAATTGGTAAGCGAGTGTAGTGCCTAGAACAATCAATAAAACAAGCATAGTAATCTTCACATGCAGCTAAGAAACACCACGGTTCAGAGACCTCCTCCCAATCGCCAATGTTACCAATTGGATCAGTAGCAACCCGCGTAATTAACGCGTGATTGTGAGTAACCCAATCGTGACGATCAGCAAGAGTAGCCTTGTCCAGACCATAAGTAGTAGCTACTTGAAACGACAACCATTTCTCATCTTCAGGGAATACAAAGGAAGCATCCGCAAAGCTAAGTAATGATTTACCAAAGTCTGTATCTTGTGGTGTGAGAAATGCAGGTATTGGATACACCCTTCCGCGGTAATCGTACGACCACGGCAGGTAGAATCGTTCCCGATCCTTGAATCTCCTAACAGCCTCCATCGTCATACGAGTACGACAACTCCTGCGAAAGGCTTGACTATTTACATTGTTAACGACAGCAGCCTTGCGCCTGTAGGAGTGCCGAGACTCTTTGTTCTCTGCAATATCTACAGGTTTAGGAGGTAGTGGCATCTCAGTAATAGGAATAAACTTCCCCACCTTAATCCCACTCTTCTCTAACTGTTCAGCTACTTCTACAATAAAGGGGTTTAACCTGTATCCTACTTTCTGGATACGGTTAAGAAACTCGTAGATTTCCTCCCCCTGTAATAGGGAGCTGTTACCCCGGCGGACCATATCGTGACCCTGCATAACCTCATTCAGTACGTAGCCGCCTTGTGTATCAGGCGACCAATCCTTTGGAGGTGTGACCATTGGCCACGCAAGCGGACTAAATAATTCGCAGTCATGCATGATGGTATCTTTCATGCGAGTGAACTCATCTGTAATGACTACAAAGTTTTCAGTCTTACGTCCGCGACGTTGGGATTCGATCGTAAACCACCCTGTTCCTTTGATAACTTGTTCAAGTAACCAGTTACCAATCTTGATGTTGTGGTTTGTGGACCATGATTCCCACGCTGGTACATCAGCATTGTTCATAGCTTGTCGGGTATTCTTCAGCTTTTGCTGTGTACCCATACCGCTATGTCCCTTCCAGTACTTCTTCTTGAGATACTCAAGTAAACCTGGTGCTTCTGTTTCATAGTGTCGCATCTGACACTCATCCTGTACGGCTCTACCAATTGCAGCATTTACTGTTGCAAGTAGTGAGTTGCGAGGTTTTGGTGAACATACCTTATCGACTGTGACCTTGAGCGCAATGGACGCTAGAGCCAGTGATTCGATGTCATCAGTATGTTTCCTTATCTCACGGAACGCAGGCCCGTTCTGGCCTCTTGCAAGGCGGTTTCGTGTGTCATTTATACAGTTGATGACAGATGGTAGTTTAGCTTGGATGCCATACGTTCCATACTCTGATGCACTAGCGTAATCTTTTTGCTCTAGTTTCTTGGTATTGGATTGTAGTTTATCCAGCCCTTTGCGTATCTGTTCACGCTCAAGGGCGATCTGTTCAGCAATTAACAGTTCAGCTGGATCGGGCATACGCGGTTGAGATGTCGTCTTTGAGTTGGTCCTGCATCAGTTGCAGCAGTTCAGCCTTGT
>CEQM01041395.1_pt1 | contig 11718 bp, 8 predicted proteins | sample 531111 | NCBI WGS metagenome assembly CEQM01 (sample SAMEA2621278, study PRJEB7988) | marine metagenome | biome: marine biome (ENVO:00000447); feature: deep chlorophyll maximum layer (ENVO:xxxxxxxx); material: "saline water (ENVO:00002010), including plankton (ENVO:xxxxxxxx)" | depth 120 m
TGGCCCCTATATAAATACTATTAAAATTACTCGGCATAATCATGTATTCTATGAATAAGTTTTTCTAACCAACTATTTTAATTGCTTTTTATAAATTTCTTGCGCTTGATACTCGCTAATAAATTCATTTCGAACATCAGTTTGTACCTTCTCCAAATCCCTATTTTCTGCTTTCCCCAAACCGCCTCCACCAGGCATTTCAATTATCAAGCGGTCACCAGCTGGTACACTTTGGCGGCCCTTCCCTTGCATTTCTTTCCCTGATTTCAAGTAAAGCTTACCAGTTTCTCCATTACCGCCACCATTTCGCCCTCTAGGAGGATGAATAACTCTATCGAACATGGAGTTTATTGCAAAGGGAGCGTCTTGTGCGTGAGAGATCTCCATGATCTGACCGACACCACCTCTGTGAGTCCCAACACCGCCACTGTCAGTCCTGTATTCTTTTTTCCAAAAAATAAGAGGCGCAATGGTTTCATTTATCTCTATTGGTGTATTTTTAACGCCCGATGGAAAGGCTGTTGCATCCAAACCGTCTTTTGAGGGTCTTGCACCAGTTCCTCCTGAATGAAAAGTATTCATAGCAAAAGGTTGCGCATTTCCATAATCATACTCAGTGAGGCCATGCCCACCCAATAACACCGGGTTCCACAAGCAAGAGGTTCCTTCGGCTGGAACCCTATTAGGAATAACTTGGTTTAAGCAGCCTAGAATGACATCAGGTAACATTTGTCCAATAACATGTCGCCCAGTTACAGCCGCGGGATGAGGAGCATTCAAAATACATCCAACAGGTGCGGTTATACGCACGGGAGCGAGAGATCCTGCATTATTTGGGACGCGGGAACCAATAACGCACCGCACTCCAAAAGTAGCGTAGGCTTCTGTATAGGTAACGGGAACGTTAATTCCGTATGTTGAAGTGGGCGAAGTACCATTAAAATTAAGATCAATTCCTGTCTCAGAAATTGTCATTTCACAGACAAGATCCAGTTCATTTTCATAACCATCAATTCGCATTGAATTTTTATAAACGCCAAATGGTAGCTCTCTAACTTCCTTCAGCATTCCTTCCGCTGATGTGTTGATTATATATTCAGCTAATTCATCCAAACTTTCTAACTTAAACTCCTCCATCATCGACAATAGACGCCGCCCCCCAACTTCGTTGCAAGAAGCTAATGAATATAAGTCACCTTCCACTTCAACAGGGTTACGAACATTGGCACGTATTATTGAAAATACTATCTCAGAGAAATCGCCTTTCTTAGCAAGCGGCATAATTGGGATATTTAAACCTTCTTCGTAAACCTGCCTTCCATCGGCCCCAAAACCACGCCCCCCCACATCTACCACATGGGTAGTACAAGCAAAGATACCAATAATTTTACCATCTCTGAATGTAGGTGTGACGACGGTAAAATCGTTTAGATGGCCAGTCCCTTTCCAAGGGTCATTTGTGACATAAACATCTCCATCCTCCATCACATTTATTGGGTATATTTCTAGAAAGGACCCTACCGAAGCCGCCATTGCATTTACATGACCCGGGGTCCCAGTAACCGCCTGCGCTAGCATTCGACCCGAAGGGTCAAAAACACCTGCCGATATGTCACCAGCTTCCCTCGCTGCTGTTGAAAATGCGGTTCTTACTAATACTTGAGCTTGTTCCTCCACAACCGAAAGCAGCCTATTCCATTGAATTTGCCTATTAATTTGTTCTATAGCATTTGACTTAGTCATTCACTGGCTCCTTTAGATGACTGACGAGTAAGGATCAAATGTCCATGATCGTTCACGCTGATAGAATATTCTTTAGACACGATCGTTGTTGTCTGACTTTCTACAACGATAGCCGGTCCCGGGACGTCAAATTCTATCGATAAATCACGCCGATTGTAGACCGCTGCTTCTAAAAATTTTGAAGTTTCCGGATCAAATAATTGTCTGTTTCCGACAGCAGAAACGTTTAAGTTTTTAGCCACATTGCCTTGAGAAAGTTCTGATTTAGGCTTTGGCGCCGTCACCGAAAGCGTCCAGCTCAATACCTCAGGTTGTTGTCCCGGCACAGAGCGGCCGTAAAGTCGACTATATTCTGATTCAAAAGCCTGCCTCAATGTTTCCGCATCAGAGCTGGTCAGTTGTCTGACAGGAACAGGAACCACAATCTCATGACCCTGTCCATGATATCTCATATATGCCAGGCGATGCTCTATTAACCCCTCAGACCCAGCTCCTGATGAAACGATTTCCCTAGCCTCCGTAGACATTTCATGGAGTAATTCATTAACCATTTTAGGATCAAAATCCGATAAGCTTACGAACCGACTTCTGACTACTTCGTAAGAGATAGGCGCCCTAAGAAATCCAATAGCGGACCCCACCCCTGCACCGGCAGGAATAATTACCTGATTTATATTGAGCTTTTCTGCTAATCTCACCGCGTGAAGTGGCGCAGCTCCGCCAAAAGCAATCATAGACCGAGCACTAATATCTTTACCCCATTCTATAGCATGGACACGCGCAGCATTTGCCATATTTTCATCTACAATCTCAGAGACCCCAAACGCTGAAAATGTAGAGTCTAAAGACATACCTTTCCCAACAGCAGTCTCTAATGCCTGGTTAGCCAATTTGGGTTGGAGGTCAACCGCACCACCAGCAAAGCCTTCTGGATCTATTCGCCCTAATACAACATCCGCATCCGTAACAGTTGCATCCGAACCACCTTGGCCATAAGAAGCGGGTCCCGGATTAGCGCCAGCGCTTTCGGGACCTACCGTAATGCGATTCATATTATCTACCTTAGCAATAGAACCTCCGCCTGCTCCTATTTCAACCATTTCAATAGCAGGAATTCTTACAGGTAAACCACTACCTTTTAAATTTCGATAAACTCGGGCAACTTCAAAAGTCCGTGTCATTTGCGGGGAATGATCATCGATTAAACAGATCTTCGCTGTTGTTCCCCCCATGTCAAATGAGAGTACATCATTGATACCGCATTCTTTGGCAATTTCTGTCGCTAAAATAGCACCTCCAGCCGGGCCAGATTCTACTAAACGCACTGGGAATTTAATTGCAGTATCGAGTGTTGTTAATCCTCCCCCAGACGTCATAAGTAAGAACGGACAATTAAATCCAAGCTTGGTTAGCCGGCTATCTAATTCCCTCAGATATCTCGACATCATGGGCTGCACATAGGCATTAGCTGAGGCTGTAGATTGACGCTCATACTCTCTAATTTCAGGGCAAACCTCACTAGATAAAGTTATGGATAACTCAGGGCGCGCCTTCGATAAAATTTCTGCAACACGTTCTTCATGCATAGAGTTTGCATATGAGTGTATTAATCCGATAGCTACGGCTGCTATTTCAAATTTATCTATATCGGGAATTAATGTGGTTACCGAGTCTTCAGCCAACGGTATGAGAGCTTGCCCATGAACATTCAATCGTTCTCGCACCCCCCATCGAAGATAACGCGGAACTAAAGGCGTTGGTCTATCGATATTAATATCGTATTGATCAAAGCGATTTTCTTGCGCCATTTCAACCGAATCTCTTAATCCTTCGGTCGTTATAAGGGCTACTTTTGCACCCTTACGCTCAATTAAAGCGTTTGTAGCTAGAGTTGTTCCATGAATTAAGATATCTACGTCTGACGCTGTTAACCCAGACTCACCCAGCGCTTTTGTAATTCCGCTTAAAACTCCAAGTTCTGGTGACGCAGGAGTGGTTAAAACTTTAGTCGTCACCTGCGTTCCGCCATACTCTAGGGCGACATCAGTAAATGTCCCTCCTACGTCAACCGCCAACCGCGCTACTGATTTAGATACAGTCATTATAACAAATTTCCCTCTCATTGAAGGCCGATGCCTGAAATTTATCTATTAAATACCTAATCATCACAGAATATTTCCCGACACCCATTCAACTTATTAAACGCAAACGATTCTCTTTGGCATTTGATTCACGAACTAGACCGTGGATAATACATGATCTGCGAATAGCTTTCGCAGTGTTAATTTTGATATTTTTCCTGTCGCAGTATGAGGAATTTCATCAACAAATACCACGTCATCGGGCAGCCACCATTTGGCTACTTTATCTGCGAGATATTGTTTTATTTCTTCCGCTGTAACCTCTTTTCCAGATTCTAAAACAACAATTAAAAGCGGCCGTTCCGCCCATTTGGGATGAGAAGCCGCTATAACGGCGCATTCTTTTACAGCTTCATGCCCCTGTGCAGCATTCTCCAGATCAATTGAGCTTATCCACTCTCCACCCGATTTGATAACATCTTTTGTCCTATCAACCAGAGACATAAAGCCATCTGGATCTATTTTGGCTACATCTCCTGTTCTTAACCAACCATCTTCGGTTAAAGCAGCATCACTGGCCTCTTCATCCTCAAAATAACCATTCATAACCGCATGACCACGGACTTGAAGTTCTCCAAAAGCTTCTCCATCATTGGGAAGCAATTCGCCGTTATCATTAACTATTCTCATATCAACCGTGTACATTCTTCGCCCTTGAGACACCTTGAGGTCGACCTTTTTTTCTATCGGAAGCGCTCTCATAGATGGGCTAAATGTGGTTGTTGATCCGACCGGGCTAGTCTCCGTCATACCCCACCCGTGGACGACTCGAACATCAAAATCCATTTCAAATTCAGCGATCATAGATCGTGGAACAGCTGAACCACCCACCAGCATGTATTGAAACCCCTCAGGTTTTCGGCCATGTTTTCTCATTTCTGCCAATAAACCAAGCCAAATCGTGGGGACACCCCAAGCTGAGGTTACTCCTTCTACATCCATTAATTTAAAAAGATTTTCCCCATCAAGACCAGGGCCGGGTAATACAAACTTGGCCCCAACGAGGGGCGACGCAAATGGTAAGCCCCATCCATTCGCATGGAAAAAAGGAACAACAGGAAGCACAACTGCAGAAGAGTTGAGACCCACCTCTGCTGCAAAAACCATCATTCCAAAAGTGTGTAGCATGGTAGATCGATGAGTAAACAGTACGCCCTTTGGGTTACCAGTTGTGCCCGATGTGTAACAGAGCGCCGATGCAGACCGTTCATCCAAATGGGGCCATGAAAACGAGGTGGGTTGTCCTCTTAATAAATCCTCGTAGCATTCTAAATTCGGGATATCACAATCTGGTACATTCTCACGATCACAAAGGACGACAAATCTCAGATCTTTTGGCAACTTATCAATTAAAGGGATTATCACTGGGATAAAAGTGGTATCTAAAAACAAAATACGGTCTTTTGCATGATTAATAATATATACTATCTGATCCGCAAACAGTCTCGGGTTTATTGTATGGCAAACAGCACCTATGCTCGAAATTGCGAAATATAATTCAAAATGACGATGCCCATTCCACGCTAAGGTAGCGACCCTATCACCTTCTTTTATTCCCATACTTTTAAGAGCATGAGCTAGTTGGCATGTTCTTTTATGCGCATCACCATAATTGTACCTATGAATACCGCCCTCGACACATTTAGATACCACCTCTGTATCGGTCCTCACGTCGGCAGCGTAATCTATGACGCTTGAAATTGTCAGTGGCATTTCCATCATTCGGCCGCTCAGCATATATCCCTCCTATAACCCCAAACGTTTTGTGCCATAGAGTGATACATGTTTAGGGGTGTCGCAAGCGAGAAGTAAACCTCTAATGCTAAAAATATAATTAAAGCGTTATCATAAAGAATAAATAATAACTCTCTTAATTCATTTACTTTCGTATGCTTATGGAGTTTTTCTCAAAACTTTCTTAAGAGAACGTTTTTGATAATTCGGACAAAGCGCTCTGATCGGTAATATTTCTAGAGAGAGGCGAGACCGCTATATAGTTTTCACGAAGTATACTTATATCTTCCTCTGGTCCAGGTTCACCATGATCTTTCGACAAATACAACCAATAGTAATCCTGGTGACGTAGATCAACTCGACGCTCTATTGCCGGCGAAACCCTTGTTGTCATGCCTTGCTTCGCCATAGAAATCCCTTTGACGTCTGAAGCTTGAACCGCAGGTACATTTATATTTGGGACAAAATTCCAAGGCCAGGAAGGAAGTTCAATTAATTTTTGCACAACAGAAGGCAACCACTCCTTGGAAGTCTGCCAGGGGATATTATTGCGTTCTCGCCAGGCCTGGCTTAATGCCACTCCAGGGATTCCCAGAACATCGGCCGTCATCGCAGCACCTACAGTGCCACTAAAACCACAGTCGCCTCCGATATTTAAACCAGCGTTTACTCCCGAAATTATTAAATCCGGTTTTTTATCTCCCATTATTTCGCCGACCCCCATCATTACACAGTCAGCTGGAGAACCAGTAACAGAAAACCGTTTTTCGCCATGTTTTTGTATACGAAGGGCTTTATGCAAATTAAGTTGACGGGACCCTCCACTGCAATCTTCGGCCGGTGCCACAGTCCAAACTTCTTTCGATACATGCTTCGCAACATGCTCTGCTATGGCCAACCCCGGTCCATTAATGCCATCATCATTGGTAACCAAAACTCGATCCAATAGTCTGTCTGACGAAGCACTCATATTTATCTTCCTTAAAAAGTTTATTTGTTCACATACAGACAAAACTGGAACCTTGGCCAAAGTAAAGTTATTATTTTATTTCTATAATTTGAAAATATTTAATCTACGAGGTGATCAAGTGTCTGGTGCAGCAACAGGGAGGATTGAGGGTAAGATTGCATTGATAACGGGAGCTGCTTCCGGTATTGGGCTCGCCACAAGCCAAATAATGGCAGCGCAAGGTGGATCTGTAGTATTAACTGACCTTAACACTGAGCCTGGTGATCGAGCTGCTCAAAGCATCAATGAATCTGGCGGCACAGCAATATTCAGAAATCATGACGTCACCTCAGAAAATGACTGGATTTCGGTTTTAGAATTTGTAGAAAAAATGCACGGCAGACTTGATATTTTAGTAAATAACGCAGGCGTTGGAACTACAGGGTCAATAGAAGAAACAACTCTGGAACAGTGGCGGGCAATTCATGCTGTGAACTCCGAGGGCCCGTTCCTGGGTTGCAAATATGCGTTAGATCTCTTGAAGAAAAATAAAACCGGGGGTTCAATTATTAATGTTTCTAGTGTAGCCGGAATAATAGGTGCTCCTAATTTAGCGGCCTATTGCTCGTCCAAAGCATCTGTTCGTTTATTAACTAAATCGGTAGCTCTTCATTGTGCGAGAAAAGGGTATGGTATTAGATGTAATTCGGTTCACCCTTCCTATACGGATACACCAATGGTAGATGAAATGGTTGATAACCACCGCACACCAGACCGTTATAAATCAGCTCTTGAAAGCGCCTCACCGATGGGTAGATTAGGCACTGTTGAGGATATAGCATCTGCGATTTTATATCTGGCAAGCGATGAAGCAAAATTCACAACCGGATCGGAGATCGTTGTGGATGGAGGCTTAACGGCAACTTAGTTAATTTAGTTTAGGAGTAATTGCATGTTTGATCTTTCTGGAAAAGTAGCAATCGTTACTGGCTCGACAAAAGGCATTGGAAAATCCATAGCCGAAAATATGGCAGCATTGGGGGCCAAAGTAGTGATATCTAGTCGAAAACCAGCGGCATGCGAAAAAGTAGCTGATGAAATTAAAGCAAAGGGCTATGAAGCCACAGCCATACCCTGTCATATTGGAAAAAAAGAGGCACTTGAGACCTTAGTCGCTGAAACAATCACCAAATATGGAAAGATAGATATTCTCGTGTGTAATGCGGCCACAAATCCTGTTTATGGCTCTATGTTAAACGCAGGCGACGAAGCATATGATAAAATAATGGATACAAACGTTAAAAGCGTTTTTCAAATCTGCAATATGGTCTGTCCTGGCATGGCAGAAAGAAAAGACGGTGTTGTTATCATTATCTCTAGTATCGGAGGCTTCAAAGGAAGTAAAAACCTTGGCTTATACTCTCTATCAAAAGCCGCGGAACAACAACTTGTTAGAAATTTAGCCGTGGAATGGGGGCCTCACAATATTCGTGTCAACGCGATAGCACCAGGTTTGATTAAAACAGACTTTGCAAGAGAGCTTTGGGAAGATCCACAAAAAACAAAAGCAGTAGAGCGAATAACTCCACTGGGTAGACTTGGAGACCCGGACGACATAGGGATGTTAACAGCCAGCCTCGCTACTAGAGCGGGCAATTACTTGACAGGCCAGACAATTACGATTGATGGTGGCCGAATGATCACTGATCCCTCTTAAGGAAATTCTATGGTAACGCTTGCATCAATAAGCCCTGTTCATAAATTCGACGAGAAAAGATTATCTGACTATTTGAGCCGTCAGGGCCTCGAGGACTTTAACTCTCCAATGCTGGCACAACAATTTCAAGGAGGACAATCCAATCCGACTTTTTGCCTCGAGGCGAATAACAAAAGATATGTTTTAAGGAAAAAGCCTCCAGGAAAGCTCTTACCATCAGCTCATTTAATAGAACGGGAATATAAAATAATGTCGGCTTTAGCTGAGACGGATGTACCCGTCCCTGTAATGCGACATTTGTGTGAAGATGAGAAAATAATAGGCACCCCATTTTTTATAATGGATTATCTAGAGGGCCGGATCCTAGACGATACGTCTTTACCCGGTGATTTTTCCGCTGAGGACCGTACATTGATTTTTGATTCTATGAACGAATCATTGGCACATTTGCATAATGTCGATTTCACCGCCGTTGGTTTGAGTGATTTTGGCAAACCACAGAACTATATTGGCCGTCAAATAGATCGATGGTCTAAGCAATTTGATGCAGCTAAGACAGACCCTATGCCTGCTATGGATGCACTTATTGAATGGTTACCGCAAAATCGCCCCGAACAAGATGAAATATCAATAGCACACGGGGATTTCCGAATGGGAAACTTGATACTTCATCCTAATCAACCAAAGGTTATCGCTGTACTTGACTGGGAACTATCGACACTGGGACATCCTTTAGCGGATTTAGCCTATAATTCAATGCCATATAGTTTGCCACATGATGGAACCTCGCTAAACGGATTAGTGGGACTGGATATAAAAGAGCAAGGGATCCCGTCTTTGGAGAGCTACGTTGCTGCGTACGCTCGAAGAACAAATAGAGACGCCATACCAGAGTTTAAATTTTTCCTGGCGTTTTCGTGTTTCCGCCTAGCCTCTATCTGTCAAGGAGTTTACGCAAGGGGCATTCAAGGGAACGCCAGCTCTGAAAATGCCATTGAAGTTGGAGAAAAAGCACCCAGACTTGCTAACATCGGCTGGGATATCGCTCAATCGATGTAGGGCTGACAACGAATTGAAAGTTTATGTTTGCAAACGATAGGAGCTCTAAAGTCAGAACTCCTATCGGCGATTAAAATACTAGTCGTTTTTGCGAAATTCCGCCTTAGCTATTGCTTCCAAATGCACTTCGTCTGGACCGTCAGCTAGACGTAAGGTTCTATTTGAACCGTAAGAGTAAGCCAGTTTAAATTCCTGGCTCACGCCACCACCACCATGAACCTGGATCGCTTCATCAATAATTTCGCAGGCCATTCTGGGGGCCGCAACTTTGATCATCGCTATTTCCTTACGTGCGGCTTTGTTACCCACTGTGTCCATTTTATGAGCTGCATAAAGAACCATTAATCGAGTTTGATCAATTTTGATGCGGGCCTCAGCAACCTTGTGCCGTAACGCGCCCATATCTGACAACTTTTGTCCAAAGGCAACCCGCGAATTTGCGCGTTTTTTCATAGATTCTAGCGCACGCTCCGCCTGCCCTATACAACGCATACAATGATGTATTCTCCCAGGTCCCAATCGGCCTTGCGCTATCTCAAAACCACGTCCCTCACCCAACAACATATTACTCGCGGGTACGCGCACATTATCAAACGTCACATCACCATGGCCGTGAGGCGCGTGATCATACCCAAATACGGTTAGAGCCCGGTTGATAATTACACCTTCGGTTTCGACAGGAACCAAAATCATGGATTGCTGCTTATGCTTTTCTGCATTTGGGTTAGTTTTACCCATGAAGATTAGTATCTTGCATCTTTTATCTAGTATTCCTGACGTCCACCATTTTCGGCCGTTGATAACGTATTCATCGCCTTCTCTAGTGATACTAGACTCAATATTAGTCGCATCAGATGAAGCTACGGCCGGTTCTGTCATCGCGAATGCAGAGCGAATTTCTCCCGCAAGTAACGGCTTCAACCACTTTTCCTTGTTCTCTTCCGTAGCATATCTTTCAAGTACTTCCATGTTCCCGGTATCCGGTGCCGAGCAGTTAAACACTTCAGAACCAAAAGAAACGCGTCCCATAACCTCACTAATTGGGGCATACTCTAGGTTTGTTAACCCTGCCCCCTTATCTGATTCCGGTAGAAATAAGTTCCATAGGTCTTGCGCTTTAGCTTTTGCTTTTAATTCATTCAAAATCGGAGGGCATTCCCAACGATCTGTTCCCTCGTCGATTTGTTTATAATACAGTGACTCATTCGGCATAATATGTTCGTCCATGAACTCTTGAACACGGGCTCTTAGTTTCGACGCACGTTCCGTCATTTCGGGAATCATGTCTTTCTCCTTAATTAAGATTGATTAAAATTTAACTGATTTGCGAAAACCGCCTTCGATGGAAGTCAACATTGCCAAATAATACATCGATCATTGTCAATCGCTTGAAAAAATGTCCAATGGCCATGTCATCCGTCATTCCCATGCCGCCATGCAACTGAACCCCTTCCTGGCCAATCAACTTACCGCCCAGTCCAGCCTCTACTTTTGCAGCTGACACCGCCCTCGCTCTATCATTCGGGCTTCCTTCATCTACCAAGCCCGCGGCACGGTATGTTAGCGCTCTTGAAAAATCTTTTGCACCCAGCATCTCTACTGATCGGTGTTGTAACACTTGGAAAGCTCCGATTGGCTGACCAAATTGCTCTCTATTCTTGATGTAATCAACCGTAAGTTTTACGGCTGTATCCATTGCCCCAGCTGCCTCGGCACAAAGCAAAACAGAGGCCCTATCGATGACACGCTCCAATACATTGAGGCCAGTATTCAAACCTCCTAACACCTGCTCACTATCCACAACTACAGAATCAAAAGAAAGCTCAGAAGCTCTCAGACCATCGATCGTTGGATAAGACCTAAACTCTAAACCCTCCGTTTTCGGATCCACTAAAAATAATGTGATACCGTCGTCATCTCTAATACCACCCGAGGTCCTCGCTGAAACAATAATCAAATCAGCTGTCTCAGCGTTATGCACAACCGCCTTTTCGCCGTTTAATTTGTAACTTTCACCATCTTTGGTTGCCGTTAGTTCTACGTGTTGAAGATTAAAGCGAGAACGCGGCTCAGTATGTGCGAAAGATATTAACTTTTTTCCCTCAGCAATCTTTTCAAGCAGGGACTTTTTTTGATCTACTCTCCCCGCTAGGGCTATTGTTTCGGCCCCTAAAACAATCGTGCTTTGATAAGGTTCAACGACAAGACCTCGGCCGAGTCCCTCTAAGAGCACTGCAACGTCAACCGTTGAGCCCCCCAACCCACCGAATTCTTCTGGTATCGGTAACGCCAACCAACCTAACGCGCCAAACCTTTCCCAATTTTTTTTATCAAAACCACCGTCCATAGCAATTGTTCTTCGTCGCTGTTCAAAA
>CEQM01090407.1_pt1 | contig 11704 bp, 10 predicted proteins | sample 531111 | NCBI WGS metagenome assembly CEQM01 (sample SAMEA2621278, study PRJEB7988) | marine metagenome | biome: marine biome (ENVO:00000447); feature: deep chlorophyll maximum layer (ENVO:xxxxxxxx); material: "saline water (ENVO:00002010), including plankton (ENVO:xxxxxxxx)" | depth 120 m
GGACTTGAACATCATCATGATGGAGATGACCTAGTCATTACCAAAGGTTGGCAAGCAATGCTGGATGGTCTTGGATTTTCATCGAATGGAAAGGCGCCTTTGCGAATTGAAGACGCAGCTACTGTGTTTGAAGATAGAATTCAAAAACTTCGTTCTGCAGAGATTGTGCTATCAAACGAAGACAAGCGAAAGTCGGAATTAGAAAGCGAAAGGGCTTCTGTAAGAATCGCTGCTGAAACTGCTGCCAGACAGCGCGGGCTTGGCATTGCAGAAACAGACACAATCGGGAAAGAGGCTGCCGGTAAATTACCAGACCCTGGGCCTGAAAAGCCAGAAATATTCTTGCGCGCACAAATTTTAGAAGATGACCATTCAGTAGATGGCATTCTTACTCAAATACGTCAAATCTCTCGAATTAGATGGGAGCATTCAGCACCGGTAAGAATTGGTTGTAGAATGGGACGCCCTGAAAAAAGCGCACCTCGTGAAAAGCCGACAGTTCACTCATTATTCCCTCTGGCACTTTCGGGCGGAAATCAAAGACTGATGGGTAATGCAGCCGAACAACAAGAATTACGAGTGCAAATGGGTGTTAGATTTTGCACAGTTTGTGACAAAAAAACTCCAATGATTACCTGTCACCATCGTAAACTAGATGATTTTGGAGAAGGCAAAGCGGGCGAGGTCTGTGGTGGAAGAACCGAATTGAGAGTATCTAGTGAAAAGGAAAATTCGAGGCGCCGCGGAGAACTTCAAACGATTCGCTTAGACAATTTGTTGGAAGATGCGAGAATTTCCCTCGGCCTAGATCGTGTGCCTAAACGAATCAAGGGCGTAAAGAAATTAATGAGTAAAAATCAAACTCCAGAAGCTGTAGAAAAGGGAATATTACGTGCAAAGCACGGCCTTCCTGTTTTCAGAGATGGCACTGTCCGATTCGACATGAGTGATGTACCAGTGACACACTTTACCCCTGATGAAGTAGGAGTTTCGTGGAGTAAATTGAAGCATCTGGGTTATTCTCACGACTGCTTTGGTGAAGAATTGACGCGTGGAGACCAGATGCTAGAAATCTTCCCTCAAGATTTCATATTAGCCAAAAATGGAGCAGAATATTTCGTAAGAGCAGCACAGTATATTGATGACTTGCTGGTAAGATATTATGGCATGAAACCATTCTATCATGTTGAAACTGCTGATGACCTAGTCGGACAACTAATCTGCGCACTAGCACCTCACACATCAGGTGGAGTTCTTTCACGACTCATCGGTTTCTCTGACAGCTCAGGTGGATATGCACACCCTCTTTTCCATGCGGCTAAGAGGAGAAATTGTGATGGCGATGAAGATGCTATTATGCTCCTAATGGATGGGTTGCTCAATTTCAGCCGCGATATTTTACCTTCAAACAGAGGAGGACAAATGGATGCGCCGTTAGTGCTGACCACTCGACTTAACCCGACTGAAGTCGATAAAGAGGCTTTGAATGTAGATTCAGGATGGCATTATGAAAGATGGTTCTACGAAGCAACGTTAGAACAACCTCACCCCAAAACACTCGCTGATAAAATGGACTTTGTAGAGCGCAGACTAGGCAGTATTGCAGCCGTAAGAGGTCTTGGATTTACCCATTCAACAAAGAGTATGGCCGAGGGTCCGCCATTATCTGCATACAAGACATTGGAGACTATGATTGACAAGATGAATGGCCAGTTATCTTTGGGCCATAGGCTAAGAGGCGTTGACGTTAGAACCGTAGCATCTAGTGTTGTTCGTTCACACTTCTTACCCGACTTAAGAGGTAACCTTGTGGCGTTCACAAGACAAAAGGTGCGCTGCCTGAAGTGTGGCCACTCCTATCGCAGAATGCCATTAGCTGCGAAATGTATCCAGCCCCCTAAACAGAGCGGACGAGGCATGAGTGCATTTGGAGTTCGTAAAGCGGAAGGAGAAATGTGTAATGGGAATCTTGCATTGACGGTAACAGAAGGTGCTGTTAGAAAATATATCAAGGTTACAAAACACGTTATGCAGACATATGGTGTAGACCACTATACCAAACAAAATGTTGAGTGGTTAGCAGAAAGTGTTGAGAGTTTATTCAATAATGACAAGGCCAAACAGATGAGTTTGGCTGATTTCTTGTGATTAATTTGGCCTTACCGGATCTTGCCAAATCGAGTTGGTTGGCGTTACATCTTCAGTAGTAGCTTCTACAGCCATCGCATCGATTTTTTCTATCTTCTTCTTGATTACTACACGAACAAGTGTTTCAAGATAAGCCACTAAAAGTGTCCCCAGTGAAAATATAATCATACCGGGAATCAATGCGTTTTTTAGTGGCCATGTGCTCAGTGTAGTCTTAGATTCTGCACCATCTTCCATGTCTGTAAATATCACAATTGTACCTTCATCTGATTCGGAAGAATAGGTGACACAACCGTCATCGGTATCTCCGGACCATTCGTATAGAACTTTAGAATCAAGTTCCACCCTTATACTAGCATTGTGTACTGCGCCATTTATCGATGTGAAGCAGTGTTCAATTTCGAAGTCGCTGGAGTCGCCGACTAACGCTACGATTTTTGCTTCTCTCGCTCCAGAAAAATCGGCACCTGGCCGGTTTATCTCTTGGCTTGCGCTTTGTTGGCTAACTACATACCATCCTGAGTTCACGATTATGAGTGCAATAATCCATAACACGCGATTTTTTTTCACTCATCCACCCCCAATGATAACAGTTGTAGCACTTTGTTCATCCACTTTAACTTGATTAGTTTTCGTTTCTCATCAGTAGTGCCGGACCAAGCGCCAACCTCAGCCGTAGTAAATCCGACTAATTCTACCTCTTTGGCCCCTAACGCAAAGGCAATACATACTGCTCTATCGCCATCAGTGAATCCCCCTGGATTGAACATTCCATCTATCTCATAGGGAGTTTGGTGTGTCAAGATGAACTGTTGGTCGTCATCTGCCATAGCGAGAATATTCTTCCACGCATCGAGATTGTCTCCGTGCGCGTGAAGACAAATTGGAATTCCTTGATTCAGAGATTGTTCAATGAATGGTGTTCCATCTCCGTCACTGACGATTAGTACAACTTCAGATTTGTCTCCTAATGCACCGATAGCGCCGTCGGCAACAATGGTTGGGTTTGAGGGGATATAATTTGCAGGCGCAGCCGCTCCTACTACTGTGACCCTGCCTTCGAGAACAATTGATGCTGTTGGGTTTTCACACTTTTCTGAGAGAGATATTGCGCTTTCATAGTCTGAATTCAGAGACCAGCCAAAGGTTTCTCGAATCTCATCTTGAATGAGAATCAACTCTTTGTTTACCGCCTCCATCATCTTGGCCACCCCTATATCCCACATGAATAAGAGGGTTCAAATGCCTCCATCCAGAGTCGTCTTATGTGCCCAAGCCATTCGCTATTCCCGACCTTTCGGACAAGGTCACTTTAGCAAGATATCCATTCTTGCCACAAGCTAGGGAATGGATTGCACAAATGGCGGTTCAACATCAAATCGATATCGATGAATTACTGGATGGCGCTATGATGGAGAGAGCACGGGTAAGGGCACGATCTAGACTGGTGGATTCAGTAGACAGCGACGATGGGGTTGAAGTCGCTTCTGTAGGAGATATTCACACCGAGGAAGGTCGATTACTCGAAGCATTTTCGTTTTACTACGCCAGATTAGTTGTCGGAGCCAGTGAAGATGAAAGGTTGATTTCTAGATGGGCTCAAGCCGAAGCAGAAAGGGCCCAACATATTCTCGTGAGAGATGATGCGATTACATCAATTGCAAACACATACATCTCAGAAATCGAATGTGATGAAAATGGCATATGGAAGATGGGACTTTCTGATTTCATAGAATTGTGCACGGGTATAACGGGTTCTAGATGGAGGCTTCCTAATTGTGATGTCAAAGATGGTTGGGTGACATTACATGATGAGGGTGACAAGTATTCCTCGCGCGCAAAAGTTGCTAGATTGTTGCGAGAGAGAATGAAAGAAGACATCAAACTCGATGCAATGGAAAAAATGACAAAAATGGACGAGAGTCTACTGATCAGATTGGCAGAGCCAGTTGGAATGATTAGAGGGCTTGTTGCATCACGTACTGCTGAAACTATCGCTCTTATCGGAGCTGGAGAAGAGGATTGGCCCCCCTGTATGCGAAAGGCAGTTGCTGAACTTGCTGAAGGTGTAAACGTCAATCACTTTGGAAGAGTATTCCTAGCTTCTATGTCTAGATGTATTGGCCTACCTGCAGAGACTACTATTGATTTTTTCAGACCTGCACCTGACTTTAGTGAAGGCACAACCACCTACCAAGTCAATCATCTCTATGAAAGAGAATATACTCCTTCTGGATGTTCTAAGTTGAAAATTAATCACAATTGTGCTGTTCAGCGAGGAGATGACAGACTATGCGACCAGCCATGGATGGACCACCCTCTCAAGTATATCCGTGCTAAACAGCGTCGTCGAAAGAGGCAGGAAGTTCTCGAAGTCAATGTTGAATCTCACAATTCGGGCGATGCTTGATGAATAGGGAGCGCGTCAGGTCTATTGTAGCCGGGGCTGGGATTAATGACTCGAACACTCGTAATTACTGTTGACCGAGACAATGATCTTGGAATTAAGACAGCAATACGCGGGCCCGTAGTGGGACGAAAACAAGTTCTCACCGCTGCACTTAAGCTAGGTATTGCTGACCCTGAAGAAAGCGACACTAATGCGATTTTAGGGGCGCTACACCAACATGACAATCTGGCGGAGTCTAACAATGAAACAGATGAAGTCGAAATTGCAATTCTCACCGGTGATGAAAAGGTGGGCGTTAGGTCTGACAGGGCTATTGCTGCACAATTGGAAGAAGTTGTGACTGAATTCCAACCTGACCAAGCAATTCTAGTAACTGACGGAGCAGAGGATGAATCTGTATTGCCAATTATTCAAAGCCAGGTTCGAATCGACCATGTTCAGAAAATTATTGTCAAACAATCAAAGGGTATTGAAGGAACCTACTATTACATCGTAAAGGCTCTTGAAGACCCGAAATGGAGAGCAAAGATGCTAGTTCCTCTTGGCGCTATCATGGCGGTGTTTGGATTGGGAGTTATGCTTCCTGACACATTAGGAGGAATTGTAATTGGCGCATTACCTCTAATCTTTGGATTATTCATATTGTCTAAGGGACTTGGAATTGAAGCAACTGTAAGCAGAGTGGCTCAAGAAATGAGGGAAAACGCAGATGCTGCTATGTTCTCATCTCTACTTTGGACTACTACTGTGTTCAGTGCTATCTTCGCTGTTGCTACTGGTTATGACAAATATGTCGAACTAGTTGCTGAAGAGAGCTATTCGGTATTATGGATCGGAGTTGTTCATTCTGCACTAGCTTGGATTGTTATTGCATTCCTAACCTCTACCGCTGGTTTCATGCTACTACGTCTACAAAAGGGTTCTTTCTCTGGAAGATTGATTGTGCTTGGAGTGTTTGCAATGGTTGTTTATTCATTCCTTGACCAAGGCCTACAGATTGCGATGGATGTGCTTGAAGGAAAGGATTACGAATTCTCGGTCCAGGGTATTTGGGAAGTCATGTTAGAGCCATTGATGTGGATTGCAATCCTGTGGGTAACTACCACAATCGTCCGTGCTGTACAAGCAAGGCAAGCACAAGCAGACCGTTACTGGGGAATCTGATTACGAATTGAATACCGCTTCATACATGCACTGAGGGCATGTAACTTTGATTGGGCGTATGTCTGGTATTCCTAAAGGAGCAGAACAAGCCGGACATATGATCGCTTGCTTAACCTGTGATTGATTGCTTTGGCCTTGTTGCGAAGGATCATACTTCAAACGATATTGGTCAGGGTTGTCAATATACTGAGGGCCTGTTTGAAGGGGCTGGGCTTGATCTAAATCCACTACCTCCTTGTGTGCACCTGGAACAAACTCCTCAACAAAGTCGTCCTGTTGGGCTGGCGGTGCGGTTGCAGCCTGCTTGAAAGCAGCCAACTGAGATTCTATTTCTGCAAGCCCAGTATTGTGCGTTCTGCTGATCGTATCCATCTCAAGCATTAGGTCATATCCAGATAGGTTAGCTAATCGAGATAGTACGTCAGCGGGCAGGGCCATAACATAGGCTCGGAGTCTCTTTCCCATTGAAGGTTCGTTTTACGCGCATCGCAAAGGGACATCCCGTCATAATACGGGGGTTTTTTTCTATATTATTCACCAGAAGGATGCATTAATCTACCGTTTTAAGGCGTTTTCTTTCCGTAATAAAGTCATTTTTGCTTTGCAAATACTTGATGGGTTCAAATAGGTGAAGTGGAGGGCGGGCCACTACGGAGAGTTGAAAATTGCCACAAAGTAAGTCGCGGAATTCATCGAGAAAACCTGGTGCGAAAGCAATCCGTTCATTGACCTGTGGTCAAGCGATGAGCGTTCCAAATGTACTAAGCAGGGACGCGTCGGTCGCAGATGCATTAGATCGCATCACCAGTAAAAATTGGGACCACTTATTCATCGTCAACTCAGAGGGAGTTCCTATTGGGAGAATTCATGCTGTCGATGTTCTCAAATTAATTGCTAGAAAGACTGTGAACCGAGACATTGCTTGGATGCATGCAGTTCCTGCTCGACAATTAATTACCCAAGGGATATTTACAATGCGTCAAAATACGCCTCTGCTCAAGGCAGCAGCGCTGATGCTAACTCATGATTTGAATCAACTTGCAGTGACAGATTCTGAAGGAGCAATAGTTGGAACAGTCTCGCCTAGTACAGTTGCCAGACACTTGCCAAGGTTCATTCTTTGAGCAATGTTCAACAATACTATCTATGTCGGTTAACTATGTCCTCATCTCCTAGGCTATGGCCTAATCCTCCACGGAACTCTCCGCTCCCATTACCGAGCAAGGCTGTATTTTTCTCAAGTAGAGAAATTAGCGATATTCAAGCACCTAAGATGCCCGAAGGAGAACAAATCGGGTTAAGCGAATTGAGAGATTTTATCGGCGAACATACCTTTGAGGATGGAAGCAAGGTCTCGGACCAAATCGATGTACAGAAATGCCGTCCGCTCTTAATTGCTGGAGAGTTGGCAAATCCATACAGATTATGTGATATTGCAGCACCTAAGATGCCTATTATTCCGGTTCGTCTTGAAGATATTTGCCGAACATGGGCGGATAATTTGGATGCGCGCGACATCAGCCCTGGTATTCATCATGTCACGATTGTTCGCTCTCCCGGTTGGTGGGAAAATACATTCATCACACTTTTAGAACCGTCTGAAATGAAAAGAATCGTACAATGGTTAGATGGTTCGCGGGCCAATACTTGGGCACCTAAACGATTAGCTGAAGGGACTATCAGATTGGAAAGCGACCTAGAACTAATGCCTCCTTCCTTCGAACAACTATCGTGGGATGGAGTTGACGAGAAAGTAATTCCAGAAATGCCTAAAGCAAACGGCCCAGCACTGGACCTTGCTACTATAATGGTCCCAATCAATACAAGAATTGGATGCTATAACAGCAGAGGTCGAGTTAATCGTTGCTCCCATTTCGCTCAAACTGAATTCCATGAAAATATGTTCCGAAGGGGCTCTTCATTCAAGTGGTCGGACATGATAAATTGTTTGTAAGCGATTTACTGAAAGGCGGGTCCCGGGGCCCTCCCACTAGGAGATAATATATCATCAAGGCCAAATAACTACTATGACTGGACGTGGATCGCAGAAAACAGCTAGGCTTGAACGATTGAAATTAGAGATTGTAGAATATATCTCAATTAACCCTGGGTGTTCGGCTGCTGATATTGTCGATTACCTTTCCAATACTCGTAGGATGCGTAACCATGGTCTGACTTCTAGGAAGGTTGGATTTTTTATTCCGCGCTATTTGAAGAGCTACGTGATGTTTACTCTTGACCGTTCTACCGGTAAGAGAGTATACAGCGTTGCATGAAAAGGTCAAATTGATGCAGTTGCTCGGATGTACTGATGAGCGCTCCATCCGCCGAAGACCTTTGGCCTTCTTTGGATGAGTCTTTAGGAAGGCAGCCATGCTTTCCTAGTGGCCCTGTATGGTCTATCTTACCGACCCTTAAGGGGCAGATGAGCGATATGCTAGCAGATGTAGGTTCATTGGAAAGAGACGGTGTACACATCGACTCTTCCAAAGGTCCAGTCCATATCCATCACTCTGCAAAAATAGAATCGGCTGTCCACATCATTGGTCCCGCCTACATAGGAGAAAATGTAACAATTAGACATGGAGCATATATTCGCGAATATTCTTGGATTTGCGATAATGCATTGGTTGGACATGCTAGTGAAACAAAACACTCAGTGCTACTGCCTGGAGCAAAAGCACCTCATTTCAATTATGTTGGAGACTCGGTTTTGGGGCCAAATGTAAACCTCGGCGCAGGTGTTAAACTTTCTAATCTACGAAATGATGGCGGCGAAGTTCATGTCATATTAGGTGGTGAAAGAGTCGCATCTGGATTGCGCAAATTTGGAGCGATTCTGGGCGAAGGTGTTCAACTAGGTTGTAACGCGGTCACAAATCCAGGAGTTGTTCTTGGGATGGGATGTATGGTTATGCCAAATACTACCGTTACAGGAATCTATGATTCTGATTCCAAGATAGGGTGATTTCATGCTATTCGGAACCGACGGTATTCGCGGAGAAGTTCGTGAATCCCCCAGCAGTGATGAACTCGCTATTTCAGAATTGCAAGAAAACCGAGCGATATCTCCACGATTTATGCGAATAGTGGGTGAGGCTCTAAGTCGAACTGTCAGCATAGATTCTCAAGTGATAATTGGATGGGATGAAAGGCCGAGCAATCCCGAATTAGTTGCTGCATTAACCCAAGGTTTGCATTTGGGTGGTTGCCGAGTTATTCATGGAGGAGTTTGTGCAACTCCGGCTTTGCATAACGCATTGCTAGAGACAGGTTCATCTCTCGGTTGTATGATTACAGCCAGTCATAATCCAGTTTCAGATTCTGGGATAAAGGTGTTTGATTCATCGGGCTTCAAAACAAATCCAGAAAGTGAGATGGAGGTGTCTGAACTCATTGTACAATTGGCAGCTGAGGAAAGAGAAGTTGATGACATTCATCGCGAGGAACTTTCCAAACCAGATTCGCATTTTAACGCCGACCTAGCACATCAAGAACTCCTTATTATTCGACTGGCAGAGTTTTCAGGAATGTTCTCTCAACCTTTACAAAATAATATTTTGATAGATTCCTCAAAAGGCGCTGCCGCGAATTGGCTCGAGGTTTTCTTGAGCGAATGTGGAGTTCGTGCTAGCGAGGTTTCGAAAGAGGCAACTGCCCTAAACGAGAATTGTGGTGCCGGGGAATTATCGCCCAATGATTCTTGGACATGGGAAGAAGCCGCAAGAAATGACCACATTTTGATCCGGTCTTTGGAAAAATCCCCCTCTGGACAAATTATTGCTGCAGCATTAGACGGTGATGGAGATCGTTGTCTCCTGATTGAATCTACAGAAAATGGATGCAGAGTTGTCGATGGAGATGAGATGGCAGACCATATTCTACGCTCTTCGAAAGGTGAATGGCACCTTGCCGCTAGTATCGAATCTGACCTTGCTCTGATGACTTCATTGGAGCGCCTAAACTCAGAAGTCCGATTTTCTCAAACTGCTGTGGGAGATAGATGGTTAGCCAAGGCACTAAGAGAAGACTCTTGCAATGTCCTTGGGGTAGAAGATTCTGGACACTTAGTGATGTCCGCACCTCATCCTAAAGGCGGTAGGTGCTTGGTAGGAGATGGAGTTGCTAGTTTACTTGCAGTGCTATGCGCAATGGCTTGTGAAGATAGGTCCCCCGCTTTTTCTAAGGGTTTCAAAAATAGAATCTCGATTAAAGATACCAATAGGGCTCGCTGGACCGGAGATAATGAACTGGCGGATAGTGTTGAGCATATTGCTAACTTGAAACTTGGTGAAATGTCTAGACATGGTTTGGTAGGTGAAAAGAACTTGATGCTGTTGGAAAAAGACGGAGTTTCAATTGGAGTACGTAATTCTGGCACACAAGCCAAAACCAATGTTTCCTTACGATTAGCCCCCGGCATTGATAATTCAATTCCACTACAGGTTGTAGAACAAATTGTAGCGTGCTTAAAGCAAGCACTAGTCGACTAAGTGTTCGAGATTTCGGCTTCGTACTTCTGGCCTAGCCAAGTAACTAATCCAAGTAGAATTGCAGTCGCAACTAGCATAATTAGAATCATGGCTTCTGTTGCTCCTGCAAGTAATAATACTCCAGCTATTATCCATGCGATAATCAGGTCCAGTGCTCCGATTATCCTCCATGCTCGGCGTAGAGTAATTACGCCGATTAACCATGAAACTGCAGATACTCCAAGCATTAACACCATCATCAAGACTGTAGTTTGTTCATATTGTCCAAATGCGCCGGTTGGAATTAACAAGTGACCTATCCACAACCCTGCTGGTACCCAAACCTCATTATTTTGTAGAACACAAATTATCGCTGAAGCAATTCCAATTAATCCGAGCACAATCATGAAGATTGCAGTAGTCTCATCGATTACATCTACCCAATTACTCAATGCATTCCAACTGATTGGAACGAATATTGACACTCCCACTGGAACGGCTGGCTGGACCCATTTGATCGCATTCTTCAACGCGAATGCTGACGCAATTATTCCTGCTGGTCCGAATGAAATTACAATTATCATAGCGGCCCAAGAGAAACGCCCGACGGCCCCTCTGTGGTCTCCTAAGTCGCGCTTTAGTCTCTCTGACTCCACCCATTCAAAGAGAAGTACAGAAGCCAGGAGGAATACCTCGAGTGATATGACTGGTACCAGCCATGACATTTCATCACTGAAATTTGGCAATAGTTGAATGGAGTCCACTCCCATCAAAGAAGTTAGTAATCTAGAGATTAGAATTAGGAAGACTATTCCTTCTAGCACTGAAGGAATCCGAAGACCTAGGTCTTTCTTTCCGGCTAAAGAAATCCCAGCCAGTATGATGAGAGAGCCTAGTAAAACTAAAATTTCCCATTGATATTCCAGTTCGACATTTGAATCGCCTAAGCGTCCAGCGATTTGAATCAGAGTTAAGCCTACCATAGTGATTGCAACAGGCGATTCAATTCCCATTACATCTGGAAGCTGCATATTGACTTGCTCTGCTCTCCATCGCGCTATTCCAATAAATAGAACTGAGATGAATGAGGCCATAGCGATTGACAATAAGGAAGATGAGGAAATCCAAGAGAAGTAAATCCCGATTAGAATTGTTACCGAAATGAATGCGATTACGATTGTTGGTTTGTGGTGTATGTCACCTACGATTAGGTCGTATTCCCCAGAAGATGAACGGCGACGTGAACGCTTCTTTTGTTTTTCAGACAACTGAATTAATTCGCTATCGATCATCTTAATTTGCGACTTGCCGCTTTGATTCTCATGGATTTTCTCCACCATGTTAGCTCTTGCTAAATGCTTCTCAAGGCGCTCTTCGCGTAATGAAACCTGTTTCAACCGAGTTCTGATTTCCCCTTGTGCGGCTAACCAAGCCCCTGTTGCTATGAAACTAATTCCGGTGAGCGCTAGAGTTGGATTATCATCGAAACTATTGCCCGCTAAGCCAACTG
>CEQM01135708.1_pt1 | contig 11702 bp, 5 predicted proteins | sample 531111 | NCBI WGS metagenome assembly CEQM01 (sample SAMEA2621278, study PRJEB7988) | marine metagenome | biome: marine biome (ENVO:00000447); feature: deep chlorophyll maximum layer (ENVO:xxxxxxxx); material: "saline water (ENVO:00002010), including plankton (ENVO:xxxxxxxx)" | depth 120 m
TAATGATAGTTTAATTAATATTAAAATAATGATAGTTTAATTAATATATTTATTTTTTTACTATATTTATTTTTATATAATTATATATTATAATGAATATCGAGTTATATAATATATTAAAATGGATTATACCAATATGTATATTTATTATTCAATTAATAATTTTATATTTTTATCGTTCTAAGTTTAAAATAACAAATTGGAAATATTATTTACTTGGATTTGGATTTTTAAGTTTATATTTTATTTGTCCATATATATTAAGTATATTAATTACAAATATTATAGTTGACCCTAGTATACAAAAATATGATTCATATATATTTTGTACTACTGCACAGTATAATAATAACAAAAATATAGATATATTAACCCCTACAACTAAACGCGGTGCATTAATTTCAATGTTATTAGCTGGTTCTGCAATTATTCAAGCTATATTAAAATATGCAGGCGCATCAGAAGAAGTATTATTAATATTATATGGTTTTATTACTGCTGCAGTAATCGGATTTTTAGGCGACCAATCATTTGGAACAAATGAAGGATATTCTTTATATAATTATGCAAATAGTACATTAGATAGTATTAATATAAATATTAAATATACATTAGGTCAACTAACCGCAAACTCTTTTTGGAGATATATCGTAACTGTATTATTAGATATGTTTATTAGTTCTCCATTAATATCTATAATTTTTGCAGTCTCAAAACCAATTTTAATACAATTAGATACCGCTAAAAAAATGATGCCTTTTAAAATTTTACAACAATTAATAGATACATTAATATTTAATTTTGATAATGTTTTACAATCATTTGTTGCAATTATAACATTTTATGCTTATACTAATGATACAAGATTTAGATGGGCATATCCATCACCTACATTAAATCCAAATGAATTAATTAATGGCGATATTATGAAATTAATTACAATTATTAGTGGATTAGTATTTTTAATTGCAACATATAATAATGAACTAGAATCTACTGATACAATTTTTGAAAAAATAATATCTGGAACTCCAATGGGTGATACTATGACTAGAAAATTAATATATATTATCCTTACAATTATAATTATTTTATGCAGTACTGAACAATTAGGTTCTTTATATAATTGGGTATCAACCGATGATAAACCATCTCCAATTACTACAGATATTAATGAAACTAATAATACTAACTCTACATTAAAATTAATCTTAAATAAAAATACAGAATTTAATAAATTATCAGATGATGATAAAAATACTATTATTAAATTATTTAAATTATCCCCAAAATATCACTCTATTGAAAACTGGAAATATGGATTAATTACTTTATATGGATTTATGATAATCGGCTTTGTTATACCATTTATCAAAATTGTATACCCTAATAATCAATTAAAAAATTATAACCCATATATGTCTATATATATGTTTATATTTGTCACAGTCTTTAGTATTTCTATTGGATCATTTTTATATTTCTATAAATTACCTTTAAATGAAACTATCGAAAATGAATATAATAATGAATTAAATAATTATAATAAATGTAATCCATCTACCTCTTCATCAATACCTGCTAAATAAATAATTAGTCAAAATTTAATATTATTTCTACATTATGTTTATTTAATGTATTCGTTGCACATACTGATAATTCTTTCCTTTTTTTTCTAATTTTATTATTGTCCTTTGTATAAATATATTTTAAACATTTTTGCATATCATTCTCAATATCTTCTAAATTTTCAGTTATATATTTAATAATATTATATTTTATCGCCCATTTAAAAAAATTTAATTGACCAACCGTTGTTATTATATAATTATCATTTGTATCTTCTTGACATAAATCTTTTTGACATGCATCTACTGTATCATAATAAAACATTATTCTATCTCTCCTACAAAATGGATCAAATTGTTTTTTTGAATATGCTTTTAACTGATTTTTATAATTTAAATATACTACAAATCTTTCATTATTATGTATCCAATATATATTATTTTTTTTAGAATAATTTGTCACAAACCAGTCTATTATACGTAACGATATATTTAATGTACCATTTAATATATTTAATAAATCATTTAAGTTTTGCCTATTCTTTTTTTTTAAATAAAATTCTATTAATGTATTCATTAATAAATCTTGTTTTTTTATTATACTCATTATATAAAAATTATATTGTATTTTTTAAATTAACACGATTAAATAATAAAAATTTTAAATATTTATATATATATATAATGCATAAATTACACCGTATTAATCATAAAAAATCAATTACCAAACAAAGAATTAAATTAAATAAAAAAAAACTTTCTACTAAATCTTCTAGGAAATCTTCTAGGAAATCTTCTTCTAAATCTTCTACTAAATCTTCTACTAAATCTTCTTCTAAATCTTCTTCTAAATCTTCTAGGAAATCTTCTTCTAAATCTTCTTCTAAATCTTCTAGGAAATCTTCTAGGAAATCTTCTACTAAATCTTCTACGAAATCTTCCGGCGGTAATTATAACAATATAAATAATTTAATTACCGAATTAAAAAATTTAAATTTAGAAGCATTATCATCTACATCTCCTACTAGTTTATCATAATTAATTTTTATTTTTATTTTATTTTTATTATATTTTTTTTAATTAAATAATATCAATAATATCTTCTGTTCCAAGTATCTGACGTCTACAACAATATCTTTTAATACCAATTTTATCCATAATTTTACCATGTTCTGATTTTTCAACTTTTAAATTATTTACCATATAAGCATCTAACCGTAAAATTTCAGTATTATTTAAATTACTTACAGCTTCTTTAAACGCTTGATAATTTGTTGAAATTTCTTTACCACATGTAAAACATCTAACTGGAATTATCATTTATATTAAATATATATATATTAATTTATATTTTTTTTATATAAATTCAATTTTATATTATTTATAAGTAATCGCTTTAATTTTATCATTTGTATGAATTGTAGGCATTATACCCATCGCCATAATTTCTTGCCATAATAACTTACATGCATATGGAATACGTACTTCTCTAAAATTATTATTATTTGAACAATTTTTACATTCATAAATTTTCTCTGCAATATTCACATTTCCAATCATATGACACTTTGAACAAATATATACTTTATAATTATCTGAATTATCTAATAAACGTTGTTTTAGAAAGTTAATTGCTCCATGTGATATCATACAATCACGCTCCATTTCTCCAAAACGTAAACCTCCTTCACGTGTTCTACCTTCTGCAGGCTGTCTTGTCATTAATACAATTGGTCCAGTTGAACGTGAATGATATTTATCAATTACCATATGTTTTAATCTTTGATAATATGTTGGACCAATGAAAATAGATACTTTCATTTGTTCACCTGTATGTCCATTATATAAAATCTCATTACCATGCTTTTCATAACCACATAAATCTTGTAAAATATTTGATATATCATCCGGATTCCAATTTGTAAAAATACTCCCATCTCCATCATATCCTAATTCACAACATGACTTACCTAATAGTAATTCAATTAATTGAGCAACTGTCATACGACTAGGAACTGCATGAGGATTCATAATAATATCAGGAACTATACCATCTTTACTAAAAGGCATATCTTCTTGTTTATATACCATCCCTACTGTTCCTTTTTGACCATGCCGAGAACTATTACCAGTCCATACCGGAGGAGTAAATTCATTCTCTTTATAATAAAATAGATGCGTATTTGGCACTTCAATACAACCTACTTTTCCAGTATATTTAATATATGTTTCCGTTGTAAAATTTTTATTTTTTTGATTTACCCATAAATTATTCTGATTTGTTTTAATTTCAATATGATATATTTTATATTTTCTATTAACATCACTGTTTTTCTTAATAACATTATATTTATCTAAAATACTAATTACACCATACCAACCACAATGTAATATTAAACGCTGAATATCATGAATTAATATTTTATTTGTTGTTTCATAATAATTAATATTATTTAATGAATCATCAATATAGAAATAATCCTCCGCTTTAATTAAACTTGCTAATAAAATTCTACATTGATTCTGTGATAATTCCCATACATAGTTTGGAAAATATGAATCTTTATCTGAACCTTTATCTGATTCTTTGTCTAAATCTGATTCTTTGTTTTTATCTGGTAAATTTTGTATAATATTATTATAGTTACTTGTAAAGATATAAATATCTACATCTTTTTCAATATATTCTATATCTAATTTAATACATACTGACTTTATAAACTTTTTAGACCTATGATGTAAACCACATAGTTTTAAATAATTTGTACATTTAGTCCCACTTGTAATATATATTCCTAATAATTTTAACCAATCATTCATTAAATATCTTGAATTATTAAATACAATATATTCTTTATCTGTAAAATTATTAATTGCATTATTCTTATATCTAACAACTTTACCAGATATATCTTTCGCTTCAATAAATTCATACTCTGCCGATTTATTTTTTTTTACATATAATTTATGATTTTTTGTACAAGTTATATTAATATCACGTGATTCAATATGATATAATTCTTCTTCTACACAATCAAATGCATACTTATTTGATGGATATACATATTCTAATACACCATCATTTAATGTTGCGACTTTATGTTTATTAATATTAATATCCTTTAATTTTACCCATTCTGTATCAGTTAAAATATAACTATCTTCACGAACACAAAATTTATCACCAATTTGAGGAAATCTTTCATTCCTAACTTCAATGTTTACAAATTGATATCCATCCGCATTTTTATCTACATAAATATTTGTCGCAATTCCTTCCTCATTATTTTTTAAACTTATACTATTATCTTTATATTTACCATCTCTAATTCGTAAACATTTCCCAATAATTACATCATTATAACCAACATATTCTCCCTGATTAATAAATCCATTACTATTTAATTTATCATAATTCGCAACTTTCATTCCAATTATATTAGATGCATTCGGCTTACAAAACTTTTCATCATCTCCAAATGCTTGTTTTTTCTCTTCATCCCTATATGTTTTATAATATGCAGTATGAAATAAACCTCGCTCAATCGCTGATTGATTCATAATTACTGAATCTTCCTGATTATATCCAGTATACGTCGCAATCGCAACAATCGCATTAATTCCATGAGGCATTTTTAATCCATTAAAATGTTTAGTAACATATGTATTCACAATTGGTTTTTGCGCATAATACATTACATGAGATAATGTATCTAATCTTTTACTAAAATTTGTAGCAAATAATCCCATAGATTGTTTACACATCGCTGATTGATATGTATTCCTTGGAGATTGATTATGATCTGAAAATGGAATAGTTGATGCAATTAATCCTAAAATTAATGATGGATGAATCTCACAATGCGTATATTGTTTCGTAGTATGTTTCTTTAATACTTGTTGATTTATTGCAATTAAACTATAATAACTCTCTAATGGATCAATAAATTCAATGCAATTTTCTATTTTACAATTAGAATCCATCGCATTAGTTATTAAATGTTTCCAAGAATATGTACCATCTTTTACTAAGTTAATTATTTTTGTTGTTATATTTAATTTATTATCATTTACTATAAATAATGGACGAACACATCTACCTGCATCTGTATAAATATACATTTCATCAATTAAACGATCATATACAATTGAAGTATAAATATTAATTATTCCATTTCTTTTCATAAATTTTAATTCCGCATAAACTTCCTCAGAATTATTTATCCCACAAAACATATCACCATTTATAAATAATTTTGTTAAATAATATAAATCCTCTAATTTAAAATTATCATTATTATTATCTATTATAATTACTCCTTTTTTATTCCGTAAATAATGCTTAATTGGCTCTGGATTACTTTTCCCAGTTACTAAACATGTTAATGCTAAGTTTTTTACTACTCCTACAGATTGACCTTCCGGAGTTTCAACTGGGCAAATATACCCCCATTGACTACCATGTAATTTACGCGGGTCAACTAATTTACCCGATTTTTCAATAGGTGTATTAATACGACGTTTATGCGATTCAGGACTCATAAATGATAATCTACTTAATAATTGTGATAAACCTTGTTTATTAAATGTATTTTTCATACCAAAATTACCTGTCGCTAATGCATATTTTAAACCACTTTCAATTGTAATTTGTTTAAAAATTTTACCAATATTTATATCTAAAAACAGATTCGCAATATTATTCGTCGCCTTCCAAGCACCATTATTAAATTCTTTTGTAATTATATTTTTTGCTTCACGTAACATTTTAATATAATATAACCTAAATAAATTCGCTAATAAATCTCCAGGACGCTCTACTCGTTTATTAATATAACTATCCCTATCATCATATTCAATCCTATTTAATGAAATTAATAATAATTTTCGTGTCATATATCCAATAAATACTGCCTTTTTATATAAATTTGCACCTACATGAGGAATACATTCTGTAATTAATAATTTATCAATATATTCAACTAATTTATCTTTATAATTATTTATATCTTTCGGCAAATTTGTAATATAATTCGCTAAATATAATTTCGCTTTATGAGTATCTAAAATCTCTTTACTATCATCTATCGAATTATTTAATAATTCAATTAAATCTGCACTATCTGGATTATTAATATCATATACAATTAATTTTACTATTTCTAAATCTGATTTAATCCCTAGCGCACGAAATAAAATAAATAATGGAATCTCTGATTTTAAATATGGAAATACTACCTTTATTGAATTTAAATTATTATCATCTTTTGATACTATCTTAATACTCGTTAATTTAGGCGGCTCAGTCCTTTCTATATTAGTTGATTTAATCTCAACACTTGCAATATATTTTGAATCTTTTGAATTTTTAAAACAATTAATATTATTATCTGCAACTCTTTCCTGCGATACTAATACTTTTTCATTACCATTAATTATAAAATAACCTCCTGTATCATATCTACATTCATTTAATTCATCACTTGAATAATTTATTTTTTTTGTTAAAATACAATATTTTGATTTAATCATTATTGGAATTTTACCAATATTAATTTTACTAAAAGATTTACTAATTTTATTAATAAAATTATCATCTTCATATATATCAATATCTATATCAATATCAACATATATCATTGACATATAACTAAATTTACGTAATCTTGCAACAGATGGTAATAATTCATGTTCAATTCCATTTTTATCAATCGTAAATGGCGATACCAATTTATAATTATCATTAATTATAATCTTTATTTTATATTTTTTTTTCTCATCTTTTAAATCTACATAAGTCATTTCAATCGTATTATTATCTTTTATTATCTGAGGAATTTCTTGATCAATACATTGATCAAATGATGTTTTTTGAATATCAATTAATCCATGTTCCTTGAAAAATGAATCAACTATACTCCATACATCTTTATTTAAATTAATATTATCATCACTTAATTTATCATAATCTAAATTATTTTTATCATACTCTAAATTATTTTTATTATACTCTAAATTATTTTTATCATAATCTAAATTATTTGATGACTCCATTTATTTTCCCTTAAAATAATATTGTAAATCAATTTTAAATAATTTAAAAAAGTTATAATTTATATTATATATGGAAAAATTAATTAATACTAAATATACACATGCAACTGAATTATTGCATAACAAAAAATATAATGAATGTGAAGTTGCTTTACAAGAATTATTAAAATTATGCCCCGATAATTCAGATATTTTAAATTTTTATGGTAGATTAAAACAATTCCAAGGTGATTTTACAGCATCTATTCAATTATTATTAAATGCATTAAAAAATGATGCACAAAATCCACTAATTCATTATAATCTTGGTTTAGCATATACTATTAATAAAAATTTAGAAGGCGCAACTAAACATTTTGAACAATTTATTCAGTTTTCAAAAGAAACTAATAAATATTTTGTATATTTATATTTATCTAAACTTCATTTTGATATATTAGATATAAAAGAAACTCGTCAATATTACATTAAATCTCAAATCCCATTATTTATTAAATTTGAAAAATTATTAGTTCCACGTATTTATTCTTCAACTGAAGAAATTAATAAATATCGTACAGAATTTGAAGAAACAATTGATGATATTACTGCGAATTATAAAGAATACGAAATTACTAATAAAGATGTATTTATAGAATATTTACAATTCTTTTATTGTTATTCATTTCCATTATCATATCAAGGATTAAATAATAGTAAATTATTAATAAAATTATCCAATATGTATCGCTTAATTATTCCACATCTTAATTATACGTCCAAATATATTGACCATATTAATAAAAAACCCCGTATAGGATTTATATCTACTAATTTTTTTAATCAATCAGTTAGTCGCGATAGAATGGGTATTATTCGCAATTTAGATAGAAATTTATTTGATGTAGTTGTATTTTATTATTTCAAACCAGATGATGACCTCGGTAGTTATATCTGGAATAGTGATAATAAAAATGTTGTATTAACTGATAATTTTTTTGATAGAATTAGATTAATTGAAAATGAAAAATTAGATATTTTAGTATATTGTGATATTGGTATGGCCCCTGATACATATTTCTTAGCTCATTGTAAATTAGCTAAATACCAATTAAACACATGGGGTCACTCTGACTCATCCGGTATAAATACAATTGATTATTATATGTCTAGTAGATTTTATGAAAATTATAAATATTCTGCAACTAACTATAGCGAAAAATTAGTAACATTAAATAGTTTATGTACTTATTATTTTAAAATAGTAAGTGACCCTGATTATGGAACTAAACAAGAATTTAATTATTCTGAACATACAAATATTTATTTATGTTCTCAAGTTTTATTTAAAATTCATCCAAACTTTGATAAAACTATTAATCAATTATTAATTAATGACCCAAATGGTATTATTGTATTTATTTCAATGAATACTGGACAATATATACAAGTTGAATTAATTAAACGATTAGAAAAAACTTTATTACATAATATGTCCCGCGTTCATATTGTTAATTGGCAAACAAATGAACGTAAATTTTATAAATTATTATCTATCGCCGATGTTATTATTGACCCATATCCATTCGGTGGATGTAATACTAGTTTTTCTGCATTATCTATGGGTATTCCAATTATTACTTGGCCAAGTAATTGTATTAATGGTAGATTTACATATGGTATGTATAAAAAAATGGAACTAGAAGACTTAATCGCATATAATGAAACAGAATATTTAGAATTATGTTATAAATACGCTACTAACCGTGCATTAAATAAAGAAATTTCTAAAAAAATATTAGATAAAGCCGATATTATTTTTAATGAACCTGAAAGTGTTGCCACATGGAATGAATTTTTATATAATATTGTTATGGGAAATACCCCAGATTTAACTGAATTTGAATATAATAATGACCCTAGTTATACAAATATTGATTATATCTCTACAAATGAAAAAAAAGAACTAACAAATAATTATAAAAATAAATTAGAAAATAATTTAATACCCAAGATAATACATTTTATATTTTTTGGATTTACTGAATTTGAATATATTCATTATTTAGCTATCAAAAGTGCTAAATTTTATAATCCTGAATATACTATTAATTTATATTATACTAAAGAACAACCAAATAATATATGGTGGACTAATATACAACAATATGTAACATTAGTATATACTGAACCACCTGAAGAAATATTTAATAATAAATTATCACATTATGCACATAAAGCAGATATTATTCGCTTACAACGTTTATATGAATTAGGTGGTATTTATTTAGATATAGATATTATTACATTAAAAAATTATGATGATTTATTACAGTCATTAGTTAAACATGAAGATATTATAATGGGTTACCAAGCAAAAAATACCCAATTTGAAGGATTATGTAATGCAGTTATATGTGCAAAACCTAAATCAGAATTTATTAATATTTGGTTAAATAAATATAAAAATTTTAATGAAACTGAATGGGATAATCATTCCGTACATTTACCTCTAAAATTAGCAAATTCATATCCTAATTTAATTAAAATATTATCTCAAGATAAATTCTTCCCTATTTCATGGTGGCTACATGAAAAAAATAAATTATTTGATACATATGATATTGATTTATCCTCCTCTTATTGTATTCATTTATGGGAGTCACATTGGATTAATACACTCAAAAATATTACACCTGAATATATTTTAACATATAATACTAATTTTGCAAAAATGTGTATGCCTTTTATTTTTAATTACAATAAACCACCTATTAAATATATCGCTCCAATCGGTAATTCTGGATATGGAATTGCTGCATATAATTATATAAAAATGTTAATTGCAAATGAATACCCAGTATTATTTTACCCATGGAGAGAAGAATTTAATGATGATTTAAATCATCTCTTAAAATGTTTATATAAAAAAAATAAATATTTAGATTATATATCTAATAAATATAATCATGTTATAATTCATAGTTTCCCTACATTTTGGGATAGTATTAGTCAAGTTGAACAAAAATTTAACCCAAATATTAATATTTATGGATTAACTGTATGGGAAACAAATACATTACCTAAAGAATTTATAGAACCATGCCGTAATATACCAAATATATTAGTCCCAACTAAATGGAATCAAGAATTATTTAAACAATATAACCCAAATACATATTATTTACCACATATTATTGATAATGATTTTAATTATTCTAATTCTAATATTTCATATACAAACGATTTAACCAAAATAACTACAAATATATATTTAGAACACCCTAATTCTAGCCCTTTATTTTATACTACTAATAATGATTTTATATATTATACTATTGGAACATGGGAAGAACGAAAAGGAATTGATGATTTATTACAATTATTTGTTAAATTAAATACAATTACATTTAATCAAAATATTATTTTATATATTAAAACAAATTTATGGAATAATTCTGCAGACCCCATTGAATTTATTAAATATAAATTAAAACTTCTTAATATTAATACAAATTATACAATTATATTTAATTTGAATAACTTATCTAATAATGAAATAAATACTATACATGAAAAAGGACACTGTTTTATTTCATTAACTCGTTCAGAAGGTGTTGGTCTATCATCATGTAATGCAATTTTATATAATAATCCAGTTATTATTAATAAATTCGGCGGACAAAATGAATACTTATTAAATTGTAATTTATTAAATTATACTTTACAAAATATTACAGACCCAAATAATCCACTATTTACTAATACTTTACAACAATGGGGAATACCTGACTTAGAACAAGCATTAACTTTTATGATAAAAGTTCAAAAAGAATATTTAAATGAAAAAAATAAAACAATTAATGCAAAAAAATATATATTTAATAATTTCAGTAAATTATCTATCGGTAAATTATTTAATAATATTATTACAAATACACATGAATTAATAAATTCAAATGATTATATTACTATGCATGAATCTAATGATAATGTTATAATTGAACCTAATGATACAACTGATAATAATGATACGACTGATGATAATGATACAACTGATGATAATGATATGACTGATAATAATAATACGACTGATGATAA
>CEQM01035593.1_pt1 | contig 11696 bp, 12 predicted proteins | sample 531111 | NCBI WGS metagenome assembly CEQM01 (sample SAMEA2621278, study PRJEB7988) | marine metagenome | biome: marine biome (ENVO:00000447); feature: deep chlorophyll maximum layer (ENVO:xxxxxxxx); material: "saline water (ENVO:00002010), including plankton (ENVO:xxxxxxxx)" | depth 120 m
AATATATGTTCTGTAGTTTCAACAATAGCACCATTTTCTTTAATGACCGTTCTTCTATTTGTTTCATAAATATTATCAATCAATGCACGCACATACGGTTTTTCAGCTAAGTCTATTCTTCTAAATTGTATACCAGTATCAATTGCAGCTGGTAAGAGAACAATATTCACAGGAAATCCTGTGTGTAGCCCCTTACCACTTATTGTGATTTTATTTTGTATCGTTTTTTGCAAGATTTCCCTTCTTTTTTAATTGATTTAATTCTTCAACAATTTTATCTAATTTTTTAAAATGGATATATGATTTTTGAAAATCTTTAATTTCAAAAGCTAGAGGCCCTTGTAATACTTGGTTATTCTTAACATTTTTGATAACTCCAGATTTTCCAGCAATTTTTACATTATCACCAATATTGATATGATCCGCAATTGCTACTTGACCTCCAAGCATACAATTTTTACCAATTTTAGTTGATCCGGCAACACCACATTGCGCCGCAATAACAGTATTATCTCCAATCATTACATTGTGTCCAATTTGGATTAAATTATCAAGTTTGACTCCATTTCCAATTATAGTGTCTTCAAAGGTCCCTCTATCTATTGTTGTATTAGCGCCAATTTCTACCTCATCACCTATAATAACTCTCCCTGTTTGTGGCATTTTTGATAAGGTGCCATTATTTTGAACAAAACCAAAACCATCACTACCAATTACAGCCCCAGCATGTATAATACAATTTTTACCTATAACACAATTTTTATAAATTGTTACATTTGGACCAATTTGGCAATTTGTTTGAATGGTTACATTTTCTCCAATAAATGTATTTGGTAAAATCACACAATCCGAATTAATTTTTGCATTTTTTTCAATTACACAAAAATCATTTATTGAGACTCTTTTAGCAATGTTACTAGTTGTATGAATTTGACTTTTTTTAGATATTATACTTTTCCTAATATTTGGAGGTTGTAGAATATTGATAATATCTGCAAACTTTTTTACTGGATTGTTGACTTTTATCACTGTTTTATCTGTATCAATTTTTATTTTAGGTGTTATAATTATAGATGCATTTGTTGATTTTAAATATTGTTCATACTTTTTGTTTAATAAAAATGTGATAGCACCTTTTTTCGCATCCTTGATATTTCCAAACGATGAAACAAGTACTTTAGGATCTCCTTGAATTTCTCCTTGAATTATTTTTGATATTTCTTCTGCTGTTAATTTCATTAATAAGGTATGTTTAGCTTATGCTAATTCTTTGGAAAACAAATATAGTGTTTAATAATTTTCGAATTTTCTGTATTGATATTAAATTCGGTTGTAATTTCTGATAAATTAATTAAAACATTATCCTTTTTAAAAAATTTAATTTCAGAATTATTACAATTATAAGTATCATTACTTATGCTAATAGGAAACACTAAGTATTTAACATCACGGTCATTGACTTTAAATTTTTCCATTGTTAGGCTTCTTAAATTTTTCAATCTATGCTCCAGGTCTTCTATGTTAATGGACTCAATTTTTAAAAGCTTCCTGTTGATGATGCTGTCCGATAGTACTTGAAGGACTTTATCATCTTCATGTATCCAATTTTTCATGCAATTAAAAATGTCATAATCATCGATTAAAGAAAAAGGATGTAAGAGGTTTTTTCTTTTAAATAATTGGTCATTAATCTTTCGTTTTTCATATAAAAATGGCTTAAAACTAGGTGTGCTATAAATGTTCTTATCCTCTAAAACTAATTGTTTAGCTCTTTTTAAAATATTCATCAATGTATGTTCTGCTGATAAGACAGTTTTATGTAAATAAACTTGCCAATACATTAATTTCCTTGCAATAATAAACTTTTCGATCGAGTAAATTCCTTTATAATCAACAACTAATTCATTATTATGGATATTTAACATTTCAATAATTCTATCTGAGTTAATAATACCTTCATTAACTCCGGAATAAAAACTGTCCCGATTTAAATAATCAAGTCGATCAACATCTAATTGACTTGATATTAATTGTTGTAAAAATCTCTTTTTATATTTTTGGGTAAAAATATCAATAGCTAAAGATAATTTGCCATTAAATTCTTCATTTAATTTTTGCATAAACATTACTGATATTTTTTCATGAGATAAGTTATTTACAATGCTATTCTCTAGTGCATGAGAAAATGGGCCATGGCCTATATCATGTAATAATATTGCAATTAAAGACGCCTCATGCTCTTTTGAACTAATCTTATGTCCTTTTAACTTTAAAACATTTATTGCTTTGTTCATTAAGTGCATCGATCCAATAGCATGATGAAATCGATTATGGTTAGCTCCTGGATACACTAGTGATGAAAGTCCAAGTTGGGATATTCGTCGTAATCGTTGAAAATAACTATGTTCCAAAATATCCCATATGATATTAAAAGGTATATGTACAAAGCCATATATGGGGTCATTAATAATTTTATTTTTTAGATATGGCATTTATTTAGAATTTATAGCATAAATTTAAACAAACAAAAATATAAAAATGAACTCTTGTAGTATTTTATGGATAGATGATGAGGTAGATTTATTAAAATCTCATATACTATTCTTAGAGCAGAAAGGATTCTCTGTTAAAACAATCAATAATGGATATGATGCTATTGATCTTGTTAAAGATGAAAATTATGATATAATTTTTTTAGATGAGAATATGCCAGGTTTAACTGGCTTAGATACTTTATCTCAACTTAAGGAAATTACACAGTCACCTGTGATTATGATTACAAAAAGTGAACAAGAGCAAATTATGGAAGAAGCAATAGGAGCTAAAATAGCAGATTATTTAATTAAACCAGTTAATCCAAATCAGATTCTCTTAACAATTAAGAAGAATTTAGAGTTTTCTAAGTTAATCAACAATAAAACAAATGCAGATTATCAACGTGAATTTTCTTCAATAGGATCCATGATTAATGATGTAAATACATTTAATGATTGGGTTAATATATATAAGAAAATTATTTATTGGGAATTAGAACTAGATTCTTTAGAAGAAAATAATATGTTAGAGATTTTATTGAGTCAAAAAAAAGATGCAAATAATAATTTCTTTAAATATATTAAAAAAAAATATCGTGATTTATTGAATTCAGAGTCGTCGGTAGAGCCAATTTTATTTTCTCATAATCTTTTCAAACATTATGTTGTTCCTCGATTATCTAATAATCGCCCTACATTTTTTTTATTGATTGATAATTTAAGATTTGATCAATGGAAGATAATCCAGCCATTATTAGAGCCATATTTTACAATAGAAGAAAGTGCGTATTGTAGTATTTTACCTACAGCCACACAATATTCTAGAAATGCTATTTTTTCCGGGATGACTCCTAGTGCAATGAAAGCCAAATTTCCTGATTATTGGTTGGATGATGTAGATGAGGGTGGTAAGAATTTATTTGAACAAGATTTTTTACTTGCTCAATTAAATCGTTTTAATTGTTCACAAGATATTTCATTCAATAAAGTTTTTAATCTTGATCATGGTAAAAAAATACTTGAAAGAACTAATGAGTTTTTAAATAAATCTTTGAATGTGATTATATATAATTTTGTCGATATTCTGTCTCATGCAAAGACAGAAATGAAAATGATTAAGGAGTTAGCGAATGATGAAAAATCATATCGTGATTTAACTTTCACTTGGTTTAAAAATTCTCCTCTTTTCGAGCTATTAAGACAATTGGCTGATGCAAATGTGAATATTGTTATAACATCTGATCATGGTACTGTCAATGTAACCGAGGCCAGTAAAGTGATTGGGGAAAAAACAATATCATCTAATTTAAGGTATAAAACAGGTAGAAAAATTAAATTTGACAATAGAGATGTTTTTTATATTGATGATCCTGAAAAAATATTTTTACCAAAAACAAATTTAAGTTCATCATATATATTTGCAGGACCTAATAAATATTTTGTGTATCCTAATAATTATAACCATTATGCTCATCACTACATTAATACTTATCAGCATGGAGGAATTTCTATGGAAGAGATGATTCTGCCTATTATTTCTTTAAAATCCAAGTTATGATTAGCAAAAAATACAATATTTCTTCAATAGAAGAATTATCTTCAGTTGCGTTAGAATTGTTAACCTTATCAGATAATCGTATTTTTGCATTATATGGAGAAATGGGTGTTGGTAAAACTACCTTAGTAAAGCAATTTTGTGATCATTTAAAGATTGTTGATAGTGTTTCTAGTCCCACATTTTCTCTTGTAAATGAATATATAAATTGTGATGGAAATACAATATTTCATTTTGATTTATATCGAGTTGATAATGTAGATGAATTAATAAAAATAGGGATTGATTCGTATCTAAATTCAGGAAATTATTGCTTTATTGAATGGCCTAATTTACTTGAGCCACTTTTGAAAGCAAATTATACTGCGATTAAGATGATTGAAGACATCAATAAACGTGAATTATATTTATTAGAATAAGTTATTTATGAAAGACAAATTTTTATCTTTTTCTCAGGGATCTTTTACATTACCACAAGAAGAAGTTTTGGAGTTGAAATCAGAAAATAAAAAATTAAGCATAGGTATTCCTAAAGAGGTTTTATTACAAGAGAAAAGAATTGGCCTAGTGCCTGATGCAGTGAATTTATTAACAAATAATGGGCATCATGTTATTGTTCAAAGTGGAGTGGGGGATGTTATTAATTTTTCAGACCAAGAGTATAGTGAATGTGGTGCTTCAATTGTAAAAACAGCACAAGAAGTATATAAAGCGGACATTATTTTAAAAGTTTCTCCTCCAACTACCGAAGAAATTGATTTTATGGAGAAAAACCAAACTTTAATTTCAGCATTACAACTTAAAATTCAAACTCCAGATTTTTTTAAACGATTAATGGATAAAAAAATTACAGCTATTGCATATGATTATATTCAAGATGAAGATGGGATATTTCCAGTGGTTCGATCTATGAGTGAAATTGCAGGAAATGCTTCTGTTTTAATTGCTGCAGAGTGTTTAAGTAATTTAAATAATGGTAAAGGTTTATTAATGGGTGGAGTGTCAGGTGTTAGTACAACTGATGTGGTGATTTTGGGAGCTGGTACTGTGGGTGAATTCGCTGCAAGATCAGCCATTGGTCTAGGTGCTTCTGTTAAAATATTTGACAAATCATTATCGAAACTTCGTCGTATACAAGATAAGTTACATACAAGAGTAGACATGAATACAATTAATCCAAAAGCTTTAGAAAAGTCTATTCGCAGAACGGATGTTTTAATCGGTGCTATCAGAACTCGTGATAGTAGAACACCATGTTTAGTTTCGGAGGAAATGGTTAAAATGATGAAGCCAGGTTCTGTTATTGTCGATGTTAGTATCGATAGGGGAGGATGTGTTGAAACATCTGAAGTTACATCACACAAGCAACCTACTTTTATTAAGCATGGAGTTATTCATTATTGTGTCCCTAATATCCCATCTCGAGTAGCAAGAACAGCATCTTTTTCTTTAAGTAATATATTTTCGTCTTTATTGTTAGATATAGGAGAGTATGGTGGAGTTAATAATATTATTTTCAACAAACCTAATATTGGGCAAGGGGCATATATAATTAATGGTCAGTTAGTAAATAAAGGTATTGCGGAATGGTTTAGTCTTCCTCATAAACCTTTTAACTTATTTTAACTTATTAGATGCCTTTTTTTAATAGATTATCGTTTTTTATTTTAGGTATTATTATAGGTGTTTCAATCATTTTTATTTCCTTGCAGCAAAGGAAAGATAAATTAACTTTCAATTATTTACCAAATAATAGGGTTAAGAGTTATTTAATAAAAAATAACATTTCCTTTTCTCCAAAATCTTTATGTAAAATGAGTTGTTTGGGTTTAGATACTATAAGTTTAAATGAATATATTTCGAGAGGCAGTATTGATTTTAAAAAAAGTAAAATTCGAGGATATACGGATAAATTATATTACCTGTCTTTTGCTTCTCATAATATAAATATTAGAGAAGATAGTTACTTAGTGTTTGGGACTCTTGGCGATTCAGTTACACTATTAGATGTTTGGTTCAATTTTGGAACACCATCTAGTTATACATCTGCTCATCCAGGTAATATGTTTTGTGATCATTGTTACTAATGATTCTTTATTAACTCCTGTATTCTAATAATTTCTCTATTAGTTTGCCCAGTTATAGCTGAGTTTTCCTCAGCTCTTCTTATTAAATATGGTAGCACTTCTTTTACAGGACCATATGGAACATATTTAGCAACGTTATATTTAAATCTACTTAGATAAAAGCTAATATTATCGCTCATTCCTAGTAATTGTGAAAAATATATTCGTTTATCATTATTTAGAATATTTTTTTCTTTCATTAATTTAATCACTCTTTCTGTACTGTCCTCATTATGTGTTCCAAAGCACAATGCCATATCTACGATATTATTTATACAATATTTAGATGCTTCGTCATAATCATAGTCACAACTAGCTTTAGTTTTGTGTATAGGACATATATATTTTTTTCGTTTAGCTCGTATGCGTTCTTTTTCCATATATGCGCCACGAACTAATTTAAATCCCAATTTATAATTTTCTTTTTTTGCTTTTTCATGTAGTTGCTGTATGTATTTGAGTTTATCCCATCTGTATAATTGAATTGTATTATATACAATGACCATATTTTTATTGTAAGTTTTCATTAGATTCTCTGCTAATGTATCTATTGTATTTTGAATCCAACTTTCTTCAGCATCAATCAATATTGGAATTTGTTTTTTTTGTGCTTTTTTACAAATGTTATTTAACCGCATTTTGATTGTTTCAAATTCTTTTTTTTCGATTAGCGATAATTCAGTTTTGTTATTAGCTTTCTTTAGTAATTCAATTCTTCCGAAGCCTGTTATTTTAAATACACAGAAAGGTATTAGTGGATTATTTGCTGCTTCTTCTAAGTTTTTAAGTATTTCATGATATGTGTTATTAAAACTATTTTCATCATTTTTACCTTCTATTGAATAATCTAAAATTGTTTTAATATTATATTTTCCTAATTCTGTTATTTTTGTTTTAGACTCTTTAATATTTTCCCCTCCACAAAATTGTTTAAACACAGTGTTTTTAATTAAGCTTAGAATTGGCAAGTTTAGTTTTAGAGCTATGTTTAGTATAGTCTTACTAAAAAAAACAATTTTTTTATTTGATAAGATTTTAAATAAAATTAGTGTTTTATATAATTCAGCCTTAGATTTTGATGAGTATTCTATGTATTTATTACTAAATATCATTTGTTAGTTTTAATTTAGTGCTTATATCTTTTAAAAATACAGTTTCTTTATCAGAAATGAACAATAAATTTAGACTACATAACACATTAATAGTAATTGGGAAGGATGCTTTACTTCATTTGCGTGATTTTATAATACAAAATACACACACTAAAATATTTGTATTTGTTGATCAAAATACTAAAAAGTATTGCTTGCCTCATTTATTAAATAATAACGTTTTTTCAAAAAAGTTTGTGATTGTAGAACTTGATTCATTTGCTACGTTTACAAATTCAGAATCATTAAAATCAATGAATATAGTGACTCAAATATGTAAATATTTATTGTGTCAAAATATTGATAAAAATAGTTTAATAATAAATTTGGGAGGGGGGGTTATTTGTGATTTAGGTGGTTTTGTTGCATCAATTATTAAAAGAGGAGTCAAGTTTATTAATGTGCCCACTACATTTATGTCACAAATAGATGCATCCATTGGTGGAAAAGTGGCAGTCAATTTAAATAATTATAAAAATCAAATTGGCGTGTTTAGTAATCCAGAATCGGTGGTTGTCTATCCAGATTATAATCAATCTTTAGATGATTTTGATTTCCACAATTCATTAGCAGAAGTTTTAAAATATGGATTAATTTATAATGAAAGATTCTGGAAAAATTTAACAACAGATTCTCATTCTAATTTATATTTTAAAAATAAAATCATTACAAAAAAATCTGATTTAAAAGAATTAATTTTAGAGTGTGTGAAAATGAAAATAAGTATTGTGAAATCTGATTATTATGACTTGAGTGATCGAAGAAAATTAAATTTTGGCCATTCTATTTCACATGCTCTTGAAAGCTGTTTTTTAGAAGAGTCAAATTCATCTACATCTATTTCACATGGTTCAGCATTAGCATTAGGTATGATATGTGAAACATATTTGTCTTATAAAAAATTTAAATTTTCAGAAAATATATTACATGAAATTGTTAGAAAAATATCAAAATTATTTCGACCAATAAATTATAAAAAAGTGCGATTTTCATATTCTTTCAATGAGTATTTGAAATTAGATAAAAAAAATAAAGATGGTGTGTATCAATTTACTTTAATTAAAACGATAGGTTGTGCTGTAGTGAATGTTTCAGTGTCAGATTTAGAGGTGTTGGAGTCGTTAGATTTTTATGATCAAATATATAGTGATGGGTGACGTTAATTTATTTTTTAATAAATCCTTTTTTCATAAAGGCATTTTAGAGTTCGAACTTTCTGGCTCTAAAAGTCTTAGTCAACGTGTGATTATTATTAATTATTTACAAAAATCGACTTGTGAAATAAAGAACTTGTCTAATTCAGAAGATACACTTGTTTTATTAAAAGCTTTAAGTTCTAAAGAAAACATAATCAATCTTAAACAGTCAGGTTCAGCTATGAGATTTTTAATTTCTTTATTTGCTTATGAAAAACGGAGTATAATCTTAGAGGGAGATGAGTCTCTTTTGAAACGTCCTGTTTCTTCGCTTATCAATTCTGTAAATATGTTAGGTGGTAATATTTTGAAAAATAATAATAGAATTTTGATTAAACAGTCAGGTAGTTTAATTGGAAAAAAAGTAAGTTTTGATGCTTCTCCCACCAGCCAGTTCATATCCTCTTTACTTTTAATTTCACCATACATTAAAAATGGTATTGATATCATGTTTGATTCTAATATTTATTCTAAGTCTTATATTGATATGACCACATCACTTATGAAACAGTGTGGCGCAAAATTAAAAATTAATAAAAATCAAATTAGAGTTTTTGAATCTATTTACACAAAGAGTATAGGCTTTATTGAATCAGATTGGACATCTGCATCGTATTTATTTTTAGCATTTTTATTTTCTAAAATTCAAAAAATTAAAATTAAATTTTTAAGTAGAGATAGTTTGCAAGGTGATAGTGTGATTGTAGATTTTTTTTCTCTTTTTGGTATATTGTCAACTTTTGATGATAATGTGCTATTATTAGAAAAACAAGAAGTGTTTCAAAAGCCAGCAAAAATAGAATGGAACTTTAGTGATCATCCTGATTTATTTCCTTCCATTTTAGTTGCTTGTTTTGGTTCTGGAGTTGAATTGTTAGCATATGGACTATCAACATTAAGACATAAAGAAAGTAATAGGATTATATCGATGAAAAATGAATTGTTAAAATTCAATGGTTTACTAGAAATAAAAACAGAAGATAGTGTATGTTTAAAGCAAAGTAATATGGTGTTGGATCCTCAGTCTATCCGTATAAACCCTCATAAGGATCATCGTGTAGTATTGTCTCTAGCGCCCTTATCTCTATTAGGCTTTAATTTAAAAATAAACAATCCAACAGTTATAAATAAATCATATCCAAATTTTTTCAATGATTTAACTAAATTTGGGGTTTTAATTGATCAATAATATTTTAAGAAATGAACATTAATGATATTTTAACAATTACTTTAACTTTATTTGCCGTGGTGGACATTCTTGGTAATATTCCTTTGATTATTAGCATCCGGCAAAAGACAGGTCATATCAATTCAGTCAAAGCAACTATTGTTTCATTTTGTTTAATGATGGCCTTTTTATTTATTGGAGAGAATTTATTACACTTAATAGGAATAGATGTTCAATCATTTTCTATGGCAGGAGCAATTGTGATATTCCTTTTAGCACTCGAAATGATATTAAATATCGAGCTTTTTAAAGCTAATTCTGACGATCAGTCAGCTGCTTCTATTGTGCCAATTGCATTTCCATTAATTGCAGGTGCTGGAACTTTAACAACAATTTTGTCATTACGTGCAATAGAATACTTTTCATATGCTGAAATCACTATTGGTATTATATTAAACCTTCTTTTTGTGTTTGTTGTTTTAAAGAAAACTGATTTGATAGAAAAGATATTAGGCACAGGGGGTGTGAATGTCCTGAGGCGTGTTTTTGGTATAATTTTATTAGCACTGGCTATTAAGCTATTTAAAGTCGGTTTAAATTAATTGGTTCTATATGTGAACTTTTCTTGTTGTAATTCTTGATTTGCTTTAACAATTTTACCCTTTAAATTGTCTTTATAGTTAACAGTTTTCGTGAACATTTCTGCATTATTCGTCGCTAACATCTGTGCAGCTAGTATCCCTGCATTTAAAGCACCATTAATTGCAACTGTAGCCACTGGAATACCAGGAGGCATCTGCACAATAGCCAATAATGAGTCTAATCCGTCTAATGAAGCTTTAATTGGTACGCCAATTACAGGTATTGGAGTCATCGCTGCAATTACTCCAGGTAAATGAGCAGCCATCCCTGCTCCTGCAATGACCACTTTAATACCATTTTCAGAAGCATTTTTAGCAAAATTTTCAACTTCTTCTGGCGTTCTATGAGCTGATAAAGCATTTACTTCAAATGGTATTTCCATTTCTTCAAAAAATACAGCAGCTTTTTTCATTACAGGCCAATCAGATGTGCTACCCATGATAATACTGACAAGTGGTTTCATAATATTATTTTTTTAGATTAAAATTCATTCAGTATCAAATTTAATATTTTGTATTTAATAATTATATCAATCTTACTTTATTTATTTTGTAATTTTAGAAATAATGATGGATAATCTAAAAATAGATGGACTAGATTTTGAGATATTGATTTCATCAAATAAAATTCTAAAAAGAATAAAACTGCTTGCTGAAGAAATTAAAAAAAAATATCCAAATAATTGGCCTTTATGTTTAGTAGTTTTAAATGGAGCATCTGTTTTTGCTAATGCTTTATTTACTCATATGGATGAGTCAGTTCCAATGAGTCTCATTAAAGTACACTCATACTCTGGACAAGAATCTACAAATAATGTGATTGTTGACTATTTACCCTATGAAATAGTAAAAAATAGAGATATTTTATTGATTGAAGATATTGTAGATACTGGTTTGACATTAAATTTTCTAAAAAAAGAATTAAAAAAATATGGTGCTAAAAATGTAGAGTGTGTAACTTTGTTTTTTAAGCCCAGTAAATATAATTATCCTATTGACCCTAATTATGTAGGATTCTCCATCGGAGATGAATTTATTGTTGGATACGGAATGGATTATAATCAAAAAGGTAGAGATTTATCTCATGTATATAAAAATGTTATTCATCAAAATTGACTTATTATGATAAACTTAATTTTATTTGGCCCCCCCGGTTCTGGTAAGGGAACACAAGCAGAATTGATTGTAAAAAAAGAAAAATTAACACATATTTCTACAGGGGATATATTTAGAAAAAATATTTCTCAACAGACTGAACTTGGTATGCGTGCTAGTTCCTATATGAAGAAGGGGGAATATGTGCCAGACCAATTAACAATTCAGTT
>CEQM01003705.1_pt1 | contig 11682 bp, 5 predicted proteins | sample 531111 | NCBI WGS metagenome assembly CEQM01 (sample SAMEA2621278, study PRJEB7988) | marine metagenome | biome: marine biome (ENVO:00000447); feature: deep chlorophyll maximum layer (ENVO:xxxxxxxx); material: "saline water (ENVO:00002010), including plankton (ENVO:xxxxxxxx)" | depth 120 m
TGGAAACGGTACGAGTGTAGGAGGCCTAATTGCTCTAATATAAACGGCTGCTTATACAATCGTTTGCTTTTCAGAGTAGCTACTTCGGTCTTTTCGAATCTCGAACGCATTTTGAGCGATTCTCACCATCAATATTTGTGTTAGAAATAAATACAACTTTGATTTCTTGCGCGTGAACTGATGACAAAAACAAGTGACTCTATAAAACGGTTTGTAACTCAATACATTGCGCCTTTACTACTGCTGTTTGCCGGCGTAGCCATTGTAGCTTCGTTCGGTAAGCGAAAAGTGGTAAGTGACGACAGTCTCTCTATTGATGACACTCCAGTTGTTCATGTACAAACTGTAGGCCCGTATGATTCAGCGGTGATTATTGAGGCAGACGGACTGGTTGTTCCTTTCCGCGAGATTCAATTGGCAACTCAGGTATCCGGCATTGTGCTGGAGAAATCAAGCAATTGCCGTGCAGGAAACGAAGTCCAAAAAGGGCAGGAACTATTTAAGATTGACCCGACGGACTATGAAATTGAATTGAGAAAATGTGAGACTCAATTAGATCAATCCAAGATCGAATTGGATGAGTTATCACTAGACATCGACAATACGGTCAAGCTGCTGGAATTGGCACAGGCGGACTCAGATCTCCAGAAGAAAGAAGTGGACCGCTTGGAGGAGATTGCGACGAAGGTGGTCATTCCACAGTCCGATATCGACCGGGCAAAACGGACTTTCTTAACTGCAGAGCAGAATCGTCAACAGCTCGACAATCAGCAGCGATCATTGGCCCAACGTCGTTATCGTTTATCAAACTCGGTGAAGCTTGCGGAAATTCAGGTTGAGCGTGCCAAACTGGATCTTCAGCGAACGACAATTAATTCCACCGTCAGTGGCCGTATCGTTCGAGAGGTCGTAGAGCAAGATTCGTTTGCACAAAAAGGATCAACACTCGTTGTCATTCAGGATCATTCACGTGCAGAAGTACGTTGCAAAATCCGAATCAGCGACCTGGAGTGGATCACCGGTGAGCGAGTGGAGGTTGATCAATCAGGTGGTAGCCTTGGAAATCTGAATGTCGACGTAATATATAGGCCTGAAAACTCTAGAGAAGAGTGCTTATGGGTAGGACGGTTGGAAAGGTTTGACGGTGAAGGGGTGGAGTCTGATACGCACATGTTACCTGTCCGCGTGGTCATCGATGAACCACAGCGTAGCGATGCTGCTCCCGGGCCCAAGCGAATTGTCCGGGGCATGTATGTAACAGTACGTATTACCGGGAAGAAACAAGACAACCTTGTTACGGTTCCGGCCTCAGCATTACGGTTGAATACACGCACAAGTCATCGCCTTTGGAGAGTTGATGGTGCTGTGCCTACGAAAAACAGTGACGGGCAAATGTTATCCGGTGAATTGCAGAAGATTACGGGCTTTCGATTGATACGGCCAGTGATCAATTCAGAAACCGGTATTCGGGATTCATGGATAGTTGACCCGGCGGAATCAGACCTTCGGCCTGGCGATACGATCACCATTTCCAATCCGCAAGGCTATCCAAAGGGACTCCAAGGTGGAATGATGGTGGACTACGTAACGCAATCACAGTTATTGGAATCCACCAATAACTCCGCGACAGATCAAGGCGGAGCTAACGAATAATGAAACGTGTGGTTCGTTGGGCGATTGAAAATTCGCCGGCCATGAACATGTTCATGGTGACAATCTTGTTCGTCGGCATGCTAAGCGTACTCGGCATGCGCCGTGAAGTGATGCCGGAATTTGAACTTGAGATCATACTTGTTCAGGTCCCATACCCAGGTGCGACTCCGTCAGAAGTTGAAGAGGGCATCTGTCAGAAGATCGAGGAGTCTGTACGATCGATTGCCGGAATTAAGAAAATGTCGTCGATTGCTGCAGAGGGTTTCGGATACTCAATTCTCGAACTCTCTTCCACGGTAAAAAACGTGGATAAGATCACAAATGAAGTGAGATCCCGAGTAAACCAAATTTCAAGTTTTCCGGAATTAGCGGAGGACTACAGTGTCCAACAAATAACGATGCGTTATCCTGCCATCCGCGTTGCTTTAATGGGACCGGAGTCTGACAACGAAGACGCAGAGTGGGAATTGCGTGAGGTTGCCGAAGATCTGCGCACGGAATTACTTCAGATTCCTCCCCCTGTGCCGGACAATTTGCTTTCCGCGTTAGGGCAGGGCGTGAGGAATGCGATTTCCGGAACCCGTAAAACGGTCATCTCCCAGGTGCAAATTGCCGGCGGACGAGATTTTCAAATTGATATCGAAGTGAGCGAGGAAACGCTCCGCAAGTACAACACATCTCTTGCAGATCTTGCTTCAAAACTACGAAGACAAAATAGCGATGTACCCGCCGGTACGCTGCGCACCGAAGGCCGCGAGATTATTCTGCGGGGAAATAATAAATCTACAGATGGTATCGAATTGGGGATGATCCCAATCTTAACGGAAGAGGACGGTACCGCATTAACCATCAATGATATTGCCACGGTACGTGATGAGTTCACTGATATGCCGGTAATCAGCGAAGTCGATGGTAAACCGGCTCTGATTCTCACCATCGAGCGTACTTCAAACGAAGACCTGCTACAGATTTGCGGAGTAGTACGCGACTTCGTGGCGAACAAGAATAATGGTATGGCAGGCAAGCCACTACCCCCCGGTTACGATCTAAAGATCTGGTATGACACCTCTGTCGACGTCTACGACCGAATGTCCATGTTAGGAAGAAATGGCATACAGGGATTGATACTCGTATTCTTGGTTCTGGCAGTATTCCTTGAAATCAAGCTGGCATTTTGGGTGGCACTTGGAATTCCAGTATCGATTCTTGGTGCATGTGGTGTATTGCTGTATACAGGCCAGACCATCAATATGCTCACCTTATTCTCATTCTTACTTGCATTAGGAATTGTGGTCGATGATGCCATTGTGATAGGTGAAAACATCTACTCGCACCGCCAACTGGGTAAGCCATTTAAGAAGGCTGCGATTGAAGGAACACTTGAAGTCTTTCCTGCTGTGCTTGCATCGGTAAGTACAACGATATTTGCATTTGCACCGCTATTCTTTGTTGCTGGTGTCATGGGGAAATTCATTGCCGTGATTCCACTTGCAGTAGTTGCCATGTTGGTGATTTCACTTGTCGAGAGTATGGTGATCCTGCCCTGCCACCTTGGACACAAGGATGTAGGATTATTTCGATTTCTTGCGTGGTTGTTTTTTCCGATTCGATTTTTGGGACTGGGAATCGGTTGGGTTAACAAGAAGGCAACCGGTGGCTTAACTTGGTTTATCGATCAATTCTATACGCCAACACTTAGATGGTTCTTATACCATCCAATGTACTGTGTCTGTGGTGGCATCAGTCTGATGATAATTACCGTCGGAATGATCCAGTCAGGAATAACCCCATTTGAAGTGTTTCCCAAAACAGATAGTAACTTCATTCAGGCAACCGTGGTTTATCCCAATGGCACACCGCTAAAGGTAACGGAGGCTGCAACGGAACAGTTAGTTGAGTCTCTAAAGCGAACAAGCCAGAAGCTTTTGCAGGATGACTCTCTGTTTAAGCTTCATTTCCGTTCAGTTGGCCACACAGTAAATCAAGGCGATATTGGACCGGATCCGACGAGTAGCGGCACACACGTAGGTGGAGTCTATGTCGAATTAATGGACACAGCCAAGCGACCATTTCATAGCGACCAGATTCTCGATACCTGGCGAAATGAGTCGGGTGCGTTTCCCGGAGCGGAACAGGTTGAATTTCGCGTTCCATCCTTTGGTCCAGCCGGTCGACCCATTGAGTTTAAGTTGCTGGCGCCGGTCGAAAAAATGGCAGAGTTAGAGCTTGCTGTGGAAAAGTGCAAGGCAATGCTTGGCCGGTATGCAGGTGTGAAGGACATACAAGATGATCTGCATCCAGGTAAGCTCGAATACAAGTTCACGATCAAAGAATCGGCGCGTGCACTTGGTGTAACCAATGCAGATGTAGCGGAGGCAGTAAGAGCGGCCTTCTATGGTGTTGAAGCAATGCGACTTCAGCGTGGTCGCCACGAAGTGAAATTGATGGTGCGTTACCCGCCGGACCGACGTAAGACGCTTGCGGACATTGCTAATATCCGCGTCACAAGTGGCCCGAATCGCATACAACGTCCGTTGGTGGAACTTGCGGATATCGAAGAACAAGCCGGCTATGCCGAGATCAACCGTGTAGAGCAGTTGAGAAGTGTAACCATTGGAGCTGATGTGGTGGAGGGCGTAGGTAACGCTTTTGAAATCACCGCTAAGTTTCAGATTGACGATGTGTTGAAGCTGCAGGCTGAGTATCCGTGGTTAGGCGTGCGCTGGGAAGGTCAGGAAGAACAGCGTAAAGAGAGTTTGGGAAGTTTATTTAATGGCTTTATCGTTGCGTTGCTATGTATGTTCGTGCTGCTGACACTGGAGTTTCGCTCATATTTTCAACCGTTCTTGATACTTGCCATTATCCCATTTGGTTTGATCGGTGCGGTTTGGGGACATGCTGTCATGGGACTGACGGTGACTTTGTTTAGCATGTTTGGATTAGTAGCTCTGACAGGTGTCGTCATTAATGACTCAATTGTGCTGGTCGATTTCATTAACCGAAACATCACTAAGCAGGGTAATAATGCCGTTGAATTGCTCGTGGAAGCGGGGCGTCGACGATTCCGGCCCGTCCTGCTCACATCGATGACCACGATTGCAGGTCTGTTTCCACTGTTAATGGAGACGAGCTTTCAAGCCAAGTTGCTGATTCCAATGGCTACGAGTTTGACATTTGGACTGCTTGTTGGCACCTTGCTGATCCTGTATTTGGTGCCGACTTTTTACATTCTGTACCTAAAGACGATTGGTCGATCCACGTTGCGGCAGATCGAAGAAGGGAACGCAGCAGAAGATGAATCTAGCAGTCCGTCAAGCGAATCATCAAACGCACCATTAGGGGCTACTGGGGCAGTAACTTAACGACAGCGTCTGTTGGGCGTGGAATCACGTGAGAGGCAATTAGGGTTCCGAGTGATTGCACTGCCTTTTCTCCGGCTTCAACCGCAGCTGAAACTGCTGCAACGTCGCCACTTACCACGACGGTAATATAGCCGCCGCCAAGTTTCTCCTTGCCGATGACTTCGACATTGGCTGCCTTGCACGCGGTATCAATCGCATTGAACACAGCGGTGAAGCCTTGAGTCTCTATAAATCCGAGTGCTTGGTTATTTGCCATGGTTGACTCCTCTGTTTCTTCGGTTGGCTCGGATTCCCCATCCGAATTATGATCTGTTGCCGGCAGATGTACTACGTCTTGTTGAATGAGTGGATTGAATTCAGGTTGGCCGTTTATAACCTTTAGCGCCTTTGAATCGGGTCGAAAGAGCTGCTTGATGACAGGCTTGCCTTCCATCCTCTCAGCAATTTCGATTCCGGCAGCTAACGCAACTTCTACCGAAGCGGTATCACCATATATCTTGATGCAAATCCCAAGAAAGTCATTCACTTCTGCCTGAAGTACCTGAACCTCAGCTGTCTTTGACATCATGTCCAGAGCAACCATTGCCGGTGTGAAACCGGTGGTTTCAAGCATCCCAATGGAGCCAAGTGAATCAGGGTCAGTTTTGTTCACTTCAAGTCCTGGATTGTCCGACTATAGTTTTTCAATAATCCCGGCGCCGAAAGTGAATCCACCACCAAATGCACAAAGGCCAAGTCTCTCACCAGCCTCTGTTTCCGGTAGTACGGATTCCAGACACAACGGGATACTGCTACTGGAAGTATTGCCATGTTGAGCGATATTGCTGAACACCTCTGTATTGATGCGGCGCTGTATGGCATCGATGATTCGTTGATTGGCTTGATGCGGCACAACTAAATCAAGTTGATCGATCAGGATTCCCTTGTGTTGGCATACGCGGGTCAGGCTCGACATCATAGCACGTACGGCCTTTTGGAAAACCTGCTTGCCTTTCATTTTGATCGAGCCATTGTTCATAAGTGGTACAGAAAGTGTGCTGCCATCTTCGCCACGCGCTGATAATTCCGGCCTGTGCAACCGTGCCACACTCTTATCAAAATGTGCTTCGCCGTAGAGCATCGTTGCCGTCGTCGCATCGCCAAACAATACGGATGTGTCAAAGTCGTCCAAATCGAGTAGCGGAGACAAGACTTCAACGGTTGTAACAAGTACCCGACCATCGGGTTTACTTTGCAAGAAGTCATAGCCAGCCTGTAGAGCATATAAGTAACCACTACACGCTGCGCTAATATCATAAGCTTGCAGCATAGTATCCTGACCGCCGGTAAGTTCACTCAGAATTCGGCAGGACATACTCGGAGTAATGGTCTCCGGTGAGGTTGTTGAGCAGATCAGCAGATCGATGTCATCAATTAGTAACTGCTCGTTTTCTAACACGGAAGCGCACGAATCCACTGCCATCTGAAGTGGTGTTTGTGTTTCGTCCATCCAGTATCGTTGCCGGATTCCTGTTCGGCGTACGATGTCATCGGATGTCATCTTATGGCGACCTTCAAGCAGGCGGTCATTTGAAACAGCTTCATTCCCGCAAATGCTTGATACGTGGGATAGTCCTACGTCGAATGGGCGTCGTTCTTCGGTAGGTCTGGCCAGGCTTATCGTGTGACCTGATTTGCGTTGAGCGAGAATGGCGGTTCCCGCATTTTCCTGTGTAACGGGTTTCTTGCGACGCGTGGTGGATTCAACACTCAGTACGACAAGCGGTGCACCTACAGCAATGGATTCGCCGACTTCGCCAAGTATTTCATCTACCGTCCCATCAACGGAACTGGTGATATCAAATACGCTCTTTGTTGCTTCGACCGTTGCTACCACATCCCCTTTTGCAACGGTGCCACCATCTTCAACATGAATCTCGACAATCTCGACAGATTCGTCAGCTGGCCCCGAACCGATCGCTTCGATGATTGCCACACCGTCGGCCAATTCAGTCGGTGGGATCCAGTCCAGATCCATATCAAGCAAATCCGCACACGCCGTCAGTACCTTCTTGAAGGATGGCAGGATAGCGATTTGGTTTTCAAAGTTACACGGGATAAAGGTGTCTTTACGCGCTACGCGCCGCATCGCAACCGGGACATTGGCCCGTTCCGCAACGGTTGCGAGTATCTCAGCACCCATGCCACATGTCTGGTTATCTTCATGTACCACGACGAGCCGAGCAGTTGTTTCCGCTGAGGATATGACAAGCTTTTCATCCCACGGTGAGATACTTCGGAGGTCAATGACTTCTGCTTCCACGCCAACATCAGAGAGTGCATTTGCTGCATTCTCACAGAGCGAAACCGTGTTTCCCCATCCGACCAAAGTAATATCACGGCCACTATGAACTTTTTTGGCCACGCCAATCGGGACAAATTGTTCGTGGACATCTTCACTTGTTGTATGCTCGGAGTCATTTAAGCATGACTTTGGATACAGAAATACGGTTGGTCGATCAGACTTAAACGCGGCATTGAGCATACCGGCGGCATCGGCAGCTGTAGAGGGCATGAACACATCGATGCCCGGGCAGTGTGCAAACACTGATTCAAAAGTCTGAGCATGGTATGGGCCAAGTCCGGGCCGGAATGCGCCACATGCGATCATGAGAATCACGGGCGCTTTCCATGAGCCATCCGTTCGCCAGTGAATCGCACCTAGTTCTGAGACGATTTGGTTATATGCCGTCGGCATGAAATCAGCGAATTGGATAAATGCAACAGGGCGTTCTCCGGTAAGAGCACGTCCGATTGATTTGCCAACGATGGTGGACTCAGAAAGCGCTGAATTGAAAACCTGATTCGGGAATTCGGTGCTTAAGCCGCGCGTTACACCAAATACGTCTCCTTTGGGGTCCTCGATGTCTTCGCCCAAGAGTGTGACGCCGGGGTCGGTCTCTAAGTGATTTCCCAGCACTTTGCGAAGTGCATCTTTCATGTTGAGCTGATCACCTTCGCCACTGCCGAACTTTTCCTTTGAAGGATGAGTGACTTCTACAGGTAGTAAGCTCTTTGCATCTAGTTTGGCTGCCGGGGTATCCGATGCGAGGGCATCCTCTTCCGCGGCTGCGACCTGATCAGCTACTTGAGTTCGTATGAGCTTGAGATCGTCATCAGTGATTCCTGCCTGACGTAGCTTCGCTTCCATTACGAGAATCGGATCGCCTGTCTCACAAGCGTTTCGAATATCTTCTTCCGTTCGGTAGATCGTGTGATCATCCGCATTGGTATGGCTGGTAAGTCGCTCTACACTACAGACGATAATTGCTGGTTTACGAGATGCTCTTACGTCTGCTACGACTTCGCCAAATTTCTCGTGGCACTCAAGTGGATCGCGACCGTTTACATAGTGAATATCGATGCCGTAAAAGGAGTCTGCCTCTCCATCAGGCAGCGAATAAAACGTTTTGCCATCTGTTGTGGTTGAGATGGCCCATTTGTTGTCCTGAATGACGAACAACACCGGTAATTCATCTCTAACTGCTTCGCCGATAGCTTCGAGGACTTCGCCCTGTTGCGTGGTTCCATCGCCGATTCCACAGTAGACGATTGGTTTGTTTGGGTTGTTTCGCACAGCTGCTGCAACGCCGACAGCCTGTAACGCATTGTTTCCAGTTGGCGTTACCATGCTCAGGATATTCAGTGCCGGATCATTCATAAAGCCGCTCATGCGGCGTCCTCTACCCGGCGAATTATCTGTGCACAGTAGTGTGTCAAAAAACGTGCGAACGTTTATGCCGCGAGCCACGAGCAATGCTCGGTCACGATAATGGCAATGCAACCAGTCATCCGCTGTGAGATGGCTGGCCAGCGCTGCGGTGGCTTCATGCCCCGCGCCGGAGAGGTGAAAAAATGCATCACCTCTGTTAGTCAGCTCTTTTTCAACCTTGTCTATCTCACGTGCAGTGAGCATAGACCGGTAGAGACTGAGCAACTGCTGTTGGTCCATTGAGTTGATATATCCCGTCCGTTGGAGTGGCACTCGCTGAATTAAGATGAGATCAGCGATTAACCAGACCGTGGTAGTAGTCTTTGTATAGCGTCGATTTTACCTCAGATTGCAGATCAAATACTGCGCTAAAACACAATAAAACAATCGCATAAAAGAAGTTTCCGCATTTGTTTTTGCGAAATCCCCTTAGTCAGATCGAAAAAACGATCTATCGGGGGCTATTTAAGGCCAAGAAGTCGCTTGCTTTCAGAAAGTACAAATTCGACGTCCATAAACGGCTCATAGCTGATATCCTGCCAGCGAATTAAGCCATCGGTATCGACGAGGAATGTGCCGTGTAACGGTTGATCTTCAAAGCCATCATAGGCACGGTATGTTTTGAAGACGTCGAGGCTTTCATCACTATAAAGAGGGATCGGCATCGATTTCCCTTCGTCTGCGTATGCCTGAACCGATGCCTTGAGGTCATCGAGACTATCCGTACTGACAGCGACGACATTGACACCAGTTGCTTCGAATTTCTCTACCATGGGTGCAAATTTCTGTAGTTGTTCAGTGCAGAGCAGGCAGCCATGACCAAGGTAGAAAATCACAACAGTTGGTTTACCATTGCTGATTTTCGCAAAATTCCCTTTTTTATTTCGATGATCTCGCAAGATCCAGTTTTCAGCAGACGGTGGTGACCAACGAAATGGCCCAAGTGTATCCAATTCAGGTCGATCACCAATGTCATCCTGTAATACAGGTTCCGTGCGCCAATCAGCTTCACACCCCAGTTCTTCTGCAAGTGCGGTTACCCGCTCAAATACGGGTGACTGCATATCAACCGAACTCGAGATAGCCTGTAAATCGCTCATGCGTTTCTTAGCATCATCTTTCTTTTCCATATCCCAAAGTAGCTGTACGTAGAGTGCCAAAGGCTGCACTTCGTTCTTATGAGAATCCACATGACCATCAGCGGTTTTGATTGCACCTTCAACGTCACCTGTTTTCCATTGCAATCGAGCCATAAGAATCTTATCGATGGCTCCAGCTTTTTTGAGCTGTTCATGTGCTTGTTTCAGCTTGTCTTCGTTTAGCAACTTATAGCCATTGATAGCACTGATAGCTTGTTCGATTGACCGAATTTTCGAATCGTATTTTCGGCGCGCATCAGACTTTGCTTTGTCCAGCGCTTTCTTATCGTCTTTCTTTTCTTTTGCTTGTTTCTCTTTCTCTTTAGTTTCAGCTTCCTGCTCCGCCTTGGACTGTTCAGATTTTTGCGTTTCCAATCGGGTTTGCAAGTCTTCAAGGATCGGTGTGGTGGCTTCGTTGTTACCAACTTGAACATAGGCAATGCCCAAATGGCGCAGCCGCTTAATTTGTTCTGACTCATCGCTGGTAGCATCCAGGTATTGAGAATTACAAAGCTCAATCAGGTCTTCCCAGCGTTCGTACATTAGCAGGGTCGTAAACAGACGTTGACGACCGTAGTAACTACTTCCGCGACGACTCATCGTGTTGTACTTTGGGTGACGCGGTAAGGAGATGCTATTCTTTGAGAGATTAATAGCATCCTGAACACGCCCGATGTTCATAAGGTTCCGGCAAAGCCACTCGTTATTGTGTGCAAAATTGTGGATTTGATCCGGTAGTACTTGATCACGCATCATGTGCGCGTGATCCACGCGTGCCGAAGCTTCCTGTTGAAAGACCGCATCTTCGTATCGTCTTAAACGAGAGAAGATATGTCCCGGCATATGCCACATATGTGCAATTCCGGGCGAGGTCTGTCCGCATCTGGCCGCACTGGAAACTGCGGTTTCCGGCTTTTCATAATCCCACAGGTGAATGCGATAATGGTGGCAGGGATGCATCGGGTTCTTGGCAAACACTTGTTGCAGTAGTGCATCTACTGCAAGGTGACTGGGGATTGGAATACCACTTGAGCGGCTTCCCCATAAGTGAAGTGCGAGTATTGCCCGGGCCTCAATATCATCCGGGTACTCAAACAGCAGTGCCTCAAGTGCTTTAACATATGCCTCGGCGCGTTCCTTCTTCTTATTTGGATCCGCATGGACATATGCATGAAGCATATCAATGAAACGCTTTTCCCGATCCGTTACGTTTTCATAAAGTTTTTTGGCTTCATCCATAAACACTTTGGAACGCTTCGTGTTGTTTCGATTAGCCATCCCCATTCCCCAGTATGCCATCGCGCATTTAGGGTCGAGAGTTAGCGCCTGACGGAATGACCGTTCGGCTTCCAAGTACCAGAAACCGTGTAGTTGACCAACTCCCTGTATGAAAAACTTCTTGGCTTCCTCGGACTCCGACGTAATCGGGAATTCAATATTCGGCATCCCTTTCATTAGGTATGCCTGTTGTCGTGGGCCTTCGTTGAATGCTTCGCCGTGGTACGAGTGCCCTGCAATCGGGCCGGAGGTGTTATCCGGATCTTCGGCGGATTCTTTCTCTTTTTCACTATCGGATTCTTGAGCAGCTTGATTAGCTTGCTTCGCCTTAGCTTGATCAGCGGTTTTAGTGGCTTCTTGTCCGATTACCAATGGTGTAAGCGAAAGTAGTGCCGGTAGCAAAGTAAAGAAAGAGAGTCTCATTTGAATTCTCGCCATAGGGGCCATGAATCGAACGGCCCGTCGTTCAACTTTGTGGAAAAAATAGTGGTTTCTTTAG
>CEQM01019193.1_pt1 | contig 11675 bp, 8 predicted proteins | sample 531111 | NCBI WGS metagenome assembly CEQM01 (sample SAMEA2621278, study PRJEB7988) | marine metagenome | biome: marine biome (ENVO:00000447); feature: deep chlorophyll maximum layer (ENVO:xxxxxxxx); material: "saline water (ENVO:00002010), including plankton (ENVO:xxxxxxxx)" | depth 120 m
TTATTATTTGGTTTTCCATGCGTGGCCCACCTTGTATGCCCCATAACCATTTTTCCAAATGCATCTTGAGGAATTAAATTTTTCAATTCGCTAACTTTCCCCTTTTTTTTATATAGCAGTATTTTACTAGATTCTAAGTACGATAATCCTGATGAATCATAACCTCGATACTCTAGTCTTTTTAGACCATCTATAACAATAGGTATACCATTTTTTTCACCTATATAGCCAACTATACCACACATACTGAATTAACCCTGTTCTTTTATTAATAATAAATCTAACTTAACAGGGTTGTCATCATTATTGTTCAAGATTACTCTGTCAGCGTTTGAGTTATTAAGATTAGGATATAATTTAAACACTGGATAATCATCTTCAGTAATTATATGTTGAATAAAGTTAGTTAAATCAAATTTATACTCAGTGTTTAATGAGTCAATATAGCCTCCAGTATAATCAGTGATATTGTCACCTTCATATACGAGCATTAATGCTTGAGGTGCAGGGAATTCATCATTATTGTTATGAATCGATATGCTTAATTCGGCATCATTAACAGAAATATAATGTTCATTTTTCAGATTTTCTAAACCGGTGATTTCTATATTAGAATATATGCCGCCCATAGATTGTAGAGGAATGAGGGTATTATTTTCGAGTACAGATGTATTTACATAATCATGCTTAAAGTAGTTGAGTCTTTTTTGTGAACCTATTTCAAAATTAATAGTGTCCACGTTTCCTTCAGTATTTATATATTCAACATGAAGAAAAGCAGAGTCACTTGTTGATGCTAAATACATAATTCCACCATCTATAGAGTTGATGGGCTCTATTTCTATTTTAAACCCATTAAAAGCTTCTAAAAAAGTTTCATTATCAACAAGCTCATTTTCATTTAAGTTGAGTATTTCATCGAATCCAAAATTCGCTTCTTGCAAGTTTAGTTGGAGGCTGTTCAAATTTTGAATATCCGCCAAATTTTTAGTTACTGAAGTAATAAAATTCGCTGAGAAATCCGTCTCATTACCATTCACATCACTCACATCCACGATGTTCTCATTTAATTCGGAGACATTAATGACAAAATCTAACTTATTGGGATCAACTCCCTCTTTACTATAAAAATCAATATATGGAATGTTTAAATAGATATTTTCAATACTTTGAGCATTAAAACTCATGTTATTAGCAGGAAGTTGTATTTGAAACGAAAATGATGCGTCTGTTTGCCCAAAAAATGGATCTAAATAAGATCCTAGTAGACTTGTTGAGCTTGATGCAGAGACACTATCATCAATTTCAGGATCCGACGATATAATTACATCGCCGAGATATGTCTCTAAAACATATTCTCCTTGATTTAACAAGCTATTTCCAATTAAACTTTCTTCATTTTCACATGAAAACAGAAATAAAATGAATACTATAAGGGTATAATATGGCCAACAGATCTTCATAGAGATTAAACTAATTCTTCAGAAAAAAAATTTTGATAGAAATTATAATACTCTGTATATTCTTCAGAGTTTAAAACAGGAATACCATCTTGGTAAGATAAATCTGAGCCATGAGAATTTTTATAACTTTCTTCGAAAATAATTCCGTCCGAGAATTTAGAGGCAATTTGCCTTAATGCTTCTAAATTAGGATTCTTTAAAACATCTAAGCAGTTATCTTTAAATCCATCAAATTGAAGTTTAGTTATTAACTCTTGATTTAATGTCCCTTTAAATTTCTCATTGTGAAATGAAGATATAATTTTAGTATCCTTAAATACGGGATGATTAAAATATAATTTCTCACCATCATCATTCTCACCTTCTTTTAAATATAAAGGCAATAGGCTTGTAAACCATCCATGACAATGAATAATATCGGGACTCCAGCCTAACATTTGTAATGTCTCTAAAACACCTCTGCAGAAAAAGATCATTCTTTCATCATTATCTTGTATTAATGATTTATCTTTTTCGTTAAGTATTAATTTTCTTTGAAAGTATTCTTCATTATCGATAAAATAGACTTGTAGTCTTGCTTGCGGTATAGATGCAACTTTTACAATTAGTGGCTGATCAATATCATTCACAACAATATTAACACCAGACAACCGTATCACTTCATGTAACTGGTGTCTTCGTTCATTAACGCAACCATATTTAGGCATAAATAAACGAACTTCAGCTCCTTTATTCTGCTTGATTATTTTTGCTAAATCAAGGACATTTTCTCCAACATGTCCTTCTTCCGTGTATGGTGTAATTTCTTGAGAAACAATTAGAATTCTTTTCTGCATCGACAATCTTACTTTAATTAGGCTTTGCAAATTTAATAAATTTTACCTTCTTTTTAAAAAAATAACGTGCATTTTAGCAATAAATTATATTAAAATTGAAAATAATAAAGGACATAAATAATTTGACAAAATCTATACTAGGGATTAAAGAAAAAAATCAATTCATAGGATTTGTTCCCACAATGGGTTGTTTGCATAATGGACATTTATCATTATTAAATCAATCTATTAGTGAGAATGATATTACCATATGCTCAATTTATGTCAATCCGACTCAATTTAATGACAAGAATGATTTCTTAACATACCCTAGACATTATAATCTAGACATAGATCTTTTAAAGTCAATTGATTGTGATTTACTCTTTTTACCCAGGGATCAGGAAATGTATCCAAATAATGATGCGGATATAAAATATTATAATAGCAATTATATGGATATATTGGAAGGAGAGAAAAGACCTGGTCATTTTTCGGGCGTAATTACTATTGTAAACAAGCTGTTTAATTTGATACAGCCAGATAGGGCATATTTTGGAGAAAAAGATTACCAACAATTATGGATTATCCAATCATTTACTCAAAATTGTCAATTGCCCATTGAAATTAAATCTTGTCCAACTATTAGAGAAGAGAACGGCTTGGCTTTAAGTTCAAGAAATGTACATTTAACAGCAGCAGCAAAGGAACAGGCAGGAACTCTTTTTAGTACCCTTGAATTATTTAAGAATGAAGTTAAATATAGAGGTATATTAAATGAAGTTGATTTTGCAGCTTTAAAACAGAAATTAATCAACAGTCTTCTAAGTAATTCCTTGATAAAATTGGATTATTTCGAGGTAATTGAAGAGGAATACTTTAGATTTGCTAGAGAAATAAAAAATAATACAAAATATCGGATTGTAATAGCCGCATATGTTGGTCGGGTTAGGTTAATAGATAATATGTCGATAGAATAGTTCAAGCTTATGTTGATACAAATACTTAAATCAAAAATCCATAGAGTCAAGATTACTCAAGCAAATGTTGATTACATTGGTAGCATTACAATTGATCGAGAATTAATGGAAGCTGCAAATATTATTCCTGGTGAAAAAGTGCAAGTCTTGAATGCTTCCAATGGTGAAAGACTTGAAACATACGTTATAGAAGGGGAACAAAAAGGTGAAGTATGTATTAATGGACCAGCTGCTTTAAAAATGAAAGTTGGGGATATTGTTATTATTATTGCATATGCTATTTTAAATCAAAAAGAGGCCACTACATATACCCCAACTATTATATTTCCAAATGAAGTAAATAACTCAATTCAATAATGATCCAAGTATTATTAAAATATCTCAAACCATTAGGATTTTTAGGATTAGGATTTTTATTATTATTTGTTGCATTTAAAGGTGTTAATTTCGATGATTTGATAGAGGGGCTATATATAATTCCTTTTCAGTGGGTTGTTTTATCTATGTTATTTGGTTATTTAGCATTTGTGTTTAGAGGGCTAAGATGGTATTTGTTAATTAAACCTCTTGGATTTAAGCCTAAAGCATTTGATTTAATTAATGCAATTGCATTTGGATATTTATTCAATTCTTTTATACCTAGAAGCGGGGAGATTGCTAGATGTACAGCATTAAATAAAGTTTCCAATATTCCTGTCTCTAAATTATTTGGACATGTGGTTTTAGAAAGAGTAATAGATTTTATCCTTTTAGTTATTTGTATTCTATTTTCAATACTATTGAATTATAAAGATTTTATGAATTTTGCGACCATATTTAGTGTGCCAAAGCAAGCAGGATTATATATTTTCATATCTATGTTGTTAATTTTTATAGTTTATCGTGGAATTAAACATCTTCTTTCTGTGAGTCAATTGAATAAGATATTTTCTTTTTTTCAAGGTATAAAATCAGGCTTTTTATCTATTCGATCTATGCCCAATAAATTTCTTTTCTGCATTTATACATTATTAATTTGGGTTTGCTATTTATTGATGACAATTGTTTGCTTTTACTGCTTTAGTGAAACAAAAGATTTGGATTTAGGGCAAGGATTATTTATTATGGTAGCTGGTGGACTTGGCATGGTTGTTCCTACTCCGACAGGTATTGGGTCATATCATTATTTAGTTATTCAGGCTCTTATGGTTCTTAATATCACTCGAGAGGTTTCTCAACTTTTTGCTATTATTGTACATAGTTCACAGGCGCTTATGATTATAATTGCAGGATTTTTTGCTATGATATTTTTATATCGTCAAAAAACATAAAAAAAGATATGAGTAAATTACATTTTTATTGTCAAAGTTGTGGTCATGAAACTCCAAAATGGCAGGGTAAATGTCCTGCATGCAAAGAGTGGAATACTATAGTCGAAGAAATTAAAGAATCTAAGACAGGAAAAAAAAGTTTTGGTATATCATCAGAATCAATTAAACCAGTATTAATTCAGAATGTATCCAATGATTTGACTACATATCGTAAAACGACGGATGTAGAATTAAACACTGTTCTTGGTGGTGGTATTGTTGATGGTTCTATTATTTTATTAGCGGGGGAACCAGGTATTGGAAAATCGACATTATTGTTACAAACAGCATTATTAGATCAAAAAAATATATTATATGTTTCAGGTGAAGAGGCTGTTACACAAATTAAACTCAGAGCAAATCGTATCGGAATTAAGAATCAAAATTGTCATATATATAGTGAAACGTCTACACAGAAAATCTTACATCATTGTAAAAACAGAGATCAAGCATATGAATTAATTATAGTTGATTCAATCCAAACACTTCATAGTGATTTTATTGAATCTCCAATTGGATCAGTTAGTCAAATTAGGCAATGTTGTTCAGAATTATTGAAATATGGAAAAGAGAAAAATATTCCAATTATTTTAATAGGTCATATTACAAAGGAAGGACAAATAGCAGGACCTAAAATTTTAGAACATATGGTAGATGTTGTATTACATTTTGAAGGTGAAAAAACACATTTATATAGAATTCTTAGAGCTCGTAAAAATAGATTTGGCTCAACGGCAAAAGTAGGTGTCTATGAAATGATAGACACCGGCTTGAAACCAGTATTAAATCCGTCTACTATATTAATAAATGACAGAAATAATCAGTTGAGCGGAACAGCGATTGCATCTACATTTGAAGGTCAAAAGACATTCTTAGTAGAGGTTCAAGCATTGATTACTCCTGCTGTATATGGTACGCCTCAACGATCTGCAACAGGATTTAATTTAAAGAGATTAAATATGATATTGGCTGTGTTAGAAAAAAAATGCGATTTTAAACTTAGTACTCAAGATGTGTTCTTAAATATTGCTGGTGGAATTAGTGTTTCAGACCCCTCCATGGATCTAGCAGTCATTGCCTCTTTACTATCATCTCATAAAGAAATACCAATAGGGCCTACAATTTGTTTTGCTGGTGAGGTAGGTTTAAATGGAGAAATAAGGCCAATATCTAGAATTGATCATCATATTCAAGAAGCAGAAAGAATAGGTTTTAAAACTATAGTAATATCCTCATATAATAAGCGTAATACTCAAAAATTTAAAATTAAAATAATTGAATGTTCCAAGGTTATGGAGCTTTATAATTTTTTATCTAAATTATAACTTGGTTTTTTACAGATTATAGTTGAATAAATTATCTTACTATTTTTTAGTATATTTGTCTGCAAACCTATTTTACGGATTTAAATAATACAAAATGAAACAATCTATTTATTGCCTTATTCTAATTATGTTTTTTACTTGTTTTTCTTTTGCTCAAAATGAACAAAATGAGCCCATTCTTAGAAGTGGTTCGCGCATTATTATGGAGGAAGCATTAAAAGACCCTGAAAAAAGACAGATTTTAGAACAATTAGAAATTTTCACAGCAGAATTTATTGCTAATATGGATAATAATAGAATGAGTGGGCCATATATTATCCCGTTGGTCGTGCATGTTATCCATAATTATGGAGATGAAAATATTAGTTACGAACAAGTTGATAATGCTTTAACAAGACTCAACGAGGATTTCCAAGGTTTAAATGATGATTTATCTGAAGTGGTAGATTCATTTACTAATATTGTTGGTAACCCAAATTTTGAATTTCGTCTTGCAACTAAAGATCCAGATGGTAATTGCACCTATGGCGTAAATAGAGTAGCTTCACCATGGGCAGAAAATTCTTCTAGCACAAAAGTGATGTCTATAGCTAATTGGGATGACAGAAAATATATTAATATTTATATAGTTAGGTCTTTTGAGGAAAGTATGAGTTCGGCTGCTGCTTATGCTGTTAAACCAGGTAGTGGAAGTAGCGAATATGGGGATTATATATTTTTTAGATATGATTATTTTGGTGATTGGAATGTAAATAATGACTCTGGACCAACAGGTAGTCAATATAATAGACATGTTCCCACCCATGAAATGGGTCACTTTATGAATTTAGATCATCCTTGGGGAGGGAACAATGATGCCGCACAAGAAGATAACTGTGCTATTGATGATGGTGTAGAAGATACTCCGGAAACAATTGGCACAATTGGTCCTTGTACAGATGAAATACTTGCACAAGCTACTTGTGATGGGTCATTAGATAATGTCCAGAACTTCATGGAGTATTCTTATTGTATTTGTATGTTTACGCAAGGTCAAGCAGAAAGAATGTTGGCTGCAGCCAACAGTCTTGCAGGAAACAGGTGGTACTTATGGCAAGAAGATAATTTAATTGCTACTGGTACAGATGATGAAAGTATGAATAATAATCCTTATGCAGAATGTGCGCCAATTCCTGACTTTAAAGCTGAGAGAAGTTTAGGATGTGCAGGAACACAGGTTACTTTTGAGAATTTCACCTATAATTATCGTAATGCAGCAGTTAGTTATGAATGGGCCTTTGAAGTTGATGATAGCGATACACCTCTTATGTCAACAGTTGTAAATCCAACAGTCACATATGATAATCCAGGAAGCTATGATGTTACCTTGACAGCGTGTAGAGATGGTAATTGTAATACAGTTACTAGAGAAAATGCTATTACAATTATATCAGATATGGATATAACTCCAAGCGAAACTTCTTTACAAAATTTTGAAGTAGATGTTTTTGATTCTGATAATGAGACATTGGATGAAGTTTGGTGGGGTGGTGATGACCATGGAGAGCAGCATTGGAAAAGAACAGAAGAAACTTCTTATGAAGGAACGTGGGCATTAAAAATAAAGAGTCAAAACTATGGTTATGATCGCCAAGCTCATGCATTTGCAACTCCAGAGTTAAATTTATCAGATTTTAGTAATAATGCTGATGGGCCATTAACGATATGTTTTGATATAGCATATGCGAAAAGACTTCCATATAATGCTGTTGACTTTGATGATAATGGTATAGTAGATGGGGACCCATTTTCTATACATAATGACGCCTTAATTATATCATATAAAACAAGCTGTGAAGCAGATTGGTTTGATAGAGCTAGAGTTTCAACAAGAGAACAAGGGTCAGAACAATTTCAAGAAAGTTTATTTACTACGGATAAAGTATATTTCAATTCATTTATTCCACAACAAGATGAATGGGGACAGCGTTGTATAAATATTCAAACATTAGCCGGGATCGAAGAAGCAGTTATAAAATTCGAATTTCAAGGTACAGGACAAGATCAATATGATTTGCATTGGGTTGATGATGGGTTTAGTAATCAAGGCGAGTTAATTACTGCAAGTAATATTGGTGGAAATTGGTTGTATTTAGACAATATTCTTATTGGTCCTGAGGACTTGGTGAAACGTAATGATGAAAGCACAACTTCTAGGAATGATATTATGGACAACTTGGTTGTTTCTCCAAATCCTTCGTATAATAATGACGTATCGTTATCATTTGAACTTCTGGACAATTCATTAATTACAATATCTATTTCTAACTTTTTAGGATTAGATATTGGCAGAAAGCAAATGACTTTAAGTTCAGGCTCTCACAAATTAAAATTATCGGAATTATTTAATTTATCTAAAGGATCTTATATTATTTCGATAGAAAGTGACAGCGATCGTCTTTCAGATATTATAATTATTAGATAACTCCACATCAAGATTACAATAACGAAATGAAGAACATAATATTAATTATAATTTTTTCATTTTGCTGTCATGATATCTATGCACAAATAGATCGGTGTTCTACAGATGAAATGGTTCAGAAGCAACTTCTGCTACATCCAGAAAAACAAGTAGTTTTAGATCAATTAGAATTATTTACAACAACTTTTATTGATAATTTAAATCATGGGAGATTTATAGACACTTCATATATTATTCCCGTAGTTGTACATGTTATCCATAATTATGGTGAAGAACGAATTAATAAAAATCAAATACAGTCTGCTATCAAAGCTATGTGTGATGATTTTAATATGACTAATGATGATTTTGTCAATTCAAATGGTAACTTTATTCATTCTACTGTCAATAATAATGACACTGTAAGTGTTGTTGTGCCTCAAGATATTGAATTTAACTCTTCTATAAATTGGTTAGTTGAAAATGGTTCTTCTGTTCAAAAAAATGATACGATATGTACTTTAGATACTGGTTCGGAAATACTATTTGTAGTTGCAGATGATATTGGGAACACAAAATTTTGTGGAGGTATTATTACTTTTCTTTCCAATTCAACAAACATAGTCAATTCAGGTGATATCATAGCCAAAATTACTACTACGGAGGCTAGAGGTTTTGAAGACATTGCTGCAAATATTGGTGTAGAATTTAGATTAGCAACCAAAGACCCTGATGGTAATTGTTCAGAAGGGATTACATATAATCAATCTACACTTACTTATATTGGTGGTGAGAATGTTAAGGATGATACATATTGGGATAATAGCAAGTATTTAAATATTTGGACTGTTGCGAGCGTTGCTAGTGGTGCAGCAGCATATGCATATTATCCTGGCTCAGCCCCGACGAATCATGAAGGAATTTTATGTCAACATGATTACTTTGGCACTACTGGAACTTCTAGTAATGGAAATTGGAGACGTCACACCATGGCACATGAAGCGGGTCATTACTTTAATTTAGCACACCCATGGGGGAGCACAAATGATTCTGCACTAGAAGAAAATTGTGGGAGTGATGATGGTGTGGATGATACGCCAAATACAATTGGCGCATCTGGCTGTTTGTCTTATGCATCACAAATCTCTTGTGAAACTTTAGATAATGTTGCAAATATTATGGACTATACTAATTGTGCATATATGTTTACAAAAGGACAAAAATCTAGAGTGATTGCCGCATTAAATGCAACAGCAGGATCACGAAATAATTTATGGACTCAAAATAATCTTGAGGCAACAGGAACGGATGATAATCATTATTTTGAAGACCCATATAGTGATTGTAAACCAATTGCAGATTTTAGGGTTGTTGGAGATGCTATAGGAGCATTAGGATTAAATGGGGGATTTAATGTTTCATGTCAGGATATGAGCTACAATATCCCTTCAAATGAGATGTCTTATGAATGGTTATTCCCAGGTGCTGAAACTTCAATATCTTTTGAAAAAAATCCAACAGTAACATATAATACATCAGGCCAGCATGATGTTACTTTAATTGTTTCCAACAGTAATGGTAGTGATACATTAATTAAGAAAAAATGTATTATTGTTTTAGATCAAGTTTCTGCACCATTTGCAGAAGATTTTGAGAGTGATGAATTTCCACTTAATCCATCTATCAATGAACCCAGTTGGTATATTTTAGACAATTACCCTACAGAATTGAATTGGCAAAAAACAACGGAAGCAGCTTACGAAGGTAATCAGTCTATTCGTATTAGAAGTCAGAATTTTAATTCTGAACTTAGTAGTGTAACGCAAGCTATATATACTCCAGAAATCAATTGTAGTGATTTTACACCTTCGAATAATCCAGACGAAACACTTAGAGCATATTTTAATGTTGCTTATGCTAAGCGAGTACCATATCAAGATCAGCAGGGAAATAGTATAATACCAGATAAATTAGTTGTATCTAGAAAGCATGCTAATCAAGATTGGATGGTGAGAGGAACATTTTCTGCAGACTCTCTTTCAAAGACAGATAAAATATATTTTAATGAATATACTCCAGAACCTGATGATTGGAAGTCATTGTCAGTTAACTTAGGAAACTCTGCAGGACAAGAAAGTGTTATTATTAAATTTGAATTTTCAGGAAAAGGATACCTTTCAGCTGACACAGTAATATTAACTAATACAGGTGGAGAATATATTAGTAATAATGTAGGAGGAAATTGGTTATATATTGATGATTTCAAAATAGGAAATCTCAGTACATTAGATACAATAAGCCGATTTAACACAACAGTAATTTCGGAGGACAATAGAATTTTTGATTTATTTGGAAGACAGTATTATAATCGACGTTCTTTAAAAACAGGGGTGTATATTCAAAATAAAAAATTATTCTTTATAAGAGAGGACTAGTCATGAAAGTAAATTATTTATTTTTCACTTTCTTCTTTCTAATATGTGTTACACCTAGTATTAGCCAAAACATCAATCTATGTGGTACAGATTTGGTTATGAAGAGATATATTGAGACATATAGACCAAATTATAAAAAACCTATTATTGATAATATATCACGACATAGTAGTCACAACAACAACACTAAAATTATTCCAGTTGTATTTCATATTATACATAACGGCCATTTAATTGGGGAAGAAGAAAATATTTCACCAGAACAGATAGAGGATGCTATGAGATTAATTAATGAAGATTTTAATGCAATCAATGAAGATTTGGATAATGTTATTAGTGAATTTATTAATATAGTAGGTGATGCAGATGTTGAATTTAGATTAGCACAAAGAGACCCAGAAGGGAATTGTACAAGTGGAATTACTCGAACTTTTTCAGAAATGACCAATCAAGCAAATGACTGTGTTAAAAGTATTATATCATGGGATGATACAAAATATATAAATATTTGGGTAGTTGAAGATATTGATGTTGAAATAGGTGCAGCAGCTTATACATATTTACCAGGAACACTATGGGGTAACGAAATAGAGGGAATTATTATTAATCATGAATATCTTGGGAGCATTGGAACTTCCTCTAACACTCCTTATAAAAGACATACATTATCACATGAAATAGGTCATTATTTTAATTTGTCACACACTTGGGGTTATGGTTCAAATGGAGAAGAAGAGAATTGTGGATATGATGATGATGTATCAGATACACCAAATACAATCGGCGCATATTCAACTTGTAATTTAGCGCAAGAAACATGTGGAAGTTTAGATAATATTCAGAATATTATGGACTATTCATCATG
>CEQM01006207.1_pt1 | contig 11647 bp, 5 predicted proteins | sample 531111 | NCBI WGS metagenome assembly CEQM01 (sample SAMEA2621278, study PRJEB7988) | marine metagenome | biome: marine biome (ENVO:00000447); feature: deep chlorophyll maximum layer (ENVO:xxxxxxxx); material: "saline water (ENVO:00002010), including plankton (ENVO:xxxxxxxx)" | depth 120 m
GAAACTAGCAATCAAATATCATCCTGATCGAAATCCAGGAAATAAAGATGCCGAAGAACAATTTAAAGAAGCCGCAGAAGCGTATGAAGTTTTAAGCAATCCTGAAAAAAAATCAAGATATGATCAATTTGGCCATCAAGGAATGTCTGGAGCAAGAGGTTTTGGTGGTAACATGAATATGGAAGATATCTTTGACCAGTTTGGTGATATATTTGGTGGCTTTGGTGGTGGCTTTAGCGGTGGCTTTGGTTCATCAAGAAGCAGAGTCATTAAAGGTAGTAACTTAAGAATTCGTGTCAAACTATCTTTAAAAGAAATTAGTGAAGGAGTAACAAAAAAAATCAAAATAAAACGCCTATCACCTGCACCTAACACAGAATATGGTACATGCCCTCATTGTAATGGAACGGGGACAATTACCAAAATTGCAAATACTATTTTAGGACAAATGCAAACTTCTAGTACATGCCCTCATTGCCAAGGTACTGGAAAAATAATCACAAATAAACCTAGTGGATCTGACTCAATGGGCATGATTTCAAAAGAAGAACTTACAGAAATTAAAATTCCGGCTGGTGTTTCTGAGGGAATGCAGTTAAAAATAAAAAATAAAGGAAACCATGCTCCATATGATGGGGTTCCTGGTGACTTGTTAGTTTTAATAGAAGAGGCAGAAGATACTCAATTGATAAGAGAAGGAATTAATCTTCACTATGATCTTTACATCAGTATTCCTGATGCTATTTTAGGCTGTAATGCTGAAGTACCTACTGTTAATGGTAAAGCGAAAATCAATATTCCAAATGGGGTTCAAGCAGGGAAGATTTTAAGATTAAAATCAAAAGGCATTCCTAGTATTGAGTCGAATAGAAAAGGTGACTTATTAGTCCATATTAATATATGGACACCTAACCAATTGACAAAAGAACAAGAAGAATTCTTTAAAAAGCATACTAATTCAAGTGAATTTTCACCAAAACCAAAAAATGAAAAATCCTTTTTTGAAAAAGTGAAAGAGATGTTTAATTAAGAAAAATCACATGAGTAGAATATTAATTATAGAAGATGAATTAGCTATTAGAAATGTTTTAAAAAATATTTTATTAGATGAAAATAAAAAATTTCTTATACATGAAGCTACTAATGGTGAAGAAGGGATTGCAATGTTATCTAAAAATAGTTATGAACTAATTATTTGTGACATAAAAATGCCCAAATTAGATGGGATAGAAGTATTAGACCATAGTATGAAAAATAGTTTGGAAATTCCTTTCATTATGATTTCCGGACATGGTGACTTAGAAACCGCTGTTGAATGTATAAAGAAAGGTGCTTTTGATTATATTTCAAAACCACCTGATTTAAACAGATTACTTACTACAATAAGAAATGCATTAAGTAACAAAACCTTAAAAACAGAAAATAGAATCCTAAGAAAAAAAATTGATTCCAAATATAAAATCATTGGCGAATCTGAAGAAATTAAACAAGTTCAATCCATAATTCAAAAAATATCTACAACTGATGCAAGAGTATTAATTACAGGGGAAAATGGGACAGGCAAGGAATTAGTTGCACATGCGATACATCAAAATAGCAAGCGAAATAAAATACCCATGATTGAAGTAAATTGTGCAGCAATCCCATCTGAACTAATAGAAAGTGAATTGTTTGGGCATGAAAAAGGATCTTTTACTTCAGCACATAAACAAAAAAAAGGGAAATTTGAACTCGCTGATCAAGGCACATTATTCTTAGATGAAATTGGAGACATGAGCTTACCAGCACAAGCCAAAGTACTGAGAGCTTTACAAGAAAATAAAATCACGAGAGTCGGTGGAGAAAAAGAAATTAATATTAATGTAAGAGTAATTGCAGCTACTAATAAAGATTTAAAACAAGAAATTTTAAATAATACGTTTCGTGAAGATTTACTACATAGATTAAGCGTAATACCTATTAAGGTTCCCAGCTTAAAAGAAAGGAAAAATGACATTCCAGTGCTGGTTAATTATTTTCTTAAGTCAATATGTCAAGAACATGGTGTTAGCACAAAAGAGATTGAACAAGATGCTGTAAAATTATTAATAGATTATAACTGGCCTGGTAATATTAGAGAATTACGAAATGTAATAGAAAGATTAATTATTCTTTCAAATGATAGAATTACAAAAAAGGATGTAAAAATATATCATTAATAATTAATTAGACTTTAATTCACCGTCTCTTAAAACAATATTATACTTAGACTTTAGTTTACTAAAAATAACAAACATTTCCTTATCAATATCTGTATCTTGTAATGTCCCTAATTCATCTCTAAATAAAAAAGAAATAGCATACGATTTTTTACCTTTTTCTACGCCTTCTCCTTCATAAACATCAAATAGAGAGACTTCTTGTAAAAGATGATTGCTAATTTGTTTTATAGTAGTTTCTATATCTAAATAAGAAACAGATTTAGGCACCAATAAAGACAAATCTCTAGTAATAGATGGAAATTTAGAAACAGGTTTATACTTTATATTAATTCTATTAATCAAGTTGATCATTTTGTCTAAATCTATGTCTAAATAGTAAATAGGTTTTTTAATACCCACTTTATTTAAAACACCCCTTGTAAATAATCCGATTTCAAAAATATTGCAATCTCCTACACGATCCTTTGAAGGGTCTTTCACAGAATACAATAAGCCAAATTCACTATATTTTTTATCTAATTCTATCAATTTAAAATCCGAGGATTTTAATAAAAATCGATCTAACAATTTATTCAAAACCCCTTTCATAAGAAAGAAATCTACATCCCGAGATTTATCCCCCCAATTATCGCTTTTAAATTTACCACATGTGAAAATGGTTAATTTATCATCTTCAACATACTTCTTATTACGCAAATAATATGTTTTTCCAAATTCAAACAATTTCAAATCATCCATCTGTCTATTTAAATTATATTTCATGGTTTCTAAGCCAGAAACAAACATGTTAGTACGCATAACACCTAAATCTTGACTTAATGGATTTAGCAACTTAACAATCTCAGACTCAGAATGAGAACTAAACAAACTAGACACCTCTTCCTTAACTAAAGAATTGTTTTTCATTTCAAAAAAACCGTCAGATGCTAATAGCTGAGAGATAGAGTCTTTTAATTTAAATTTAGCAGAATTTGAATCTGTTAAAGGTTGAAACTTTACATATTTAGAAGCTGGCAAATTATCATATCCATAAATTCGCAAGACTTCTTCTATAACATCAATTTCTCGATATACATCAGCTCTATAAGTGGGAACAGACAATCTACATATATCATTATTAACCGAAATAACTTCAAAACCTAAACTGACTAAAATTTCTAAAATTGTCTTATTTGGAATATGATAGCCTAAAATTTTAGAACAAGATTGAAAAGAAAAATCAACTTCTTTCGATCCTAAATTAGAAGAAGAAAACCTTGATTCTTTTCCAATAGAACAACCTGTTAACTCCTTAATTAATAACGCTGCTCGCTTTAATGCATATTCACAGTTCTCAAAATCGACACCTCTCTCAAACCTATATGAAGAATCTGAATTAATAGCATGTCTTTTTGATGTTTTCCTAACAGATTCAGGATGAAAAAATGCACTTTCTAAAAACACATCAGTAGTATCATCAGTAACACCAGAACATGCACCACCCATAACTCCAGCTAAACAAAGAACTTTTTCCTCATCACAAATCACTAAATCTTCTGAGTTTAATTTGATTGACTTCAAGTCTAATGTTTCAAATTGCTCACCCTGATTAGCTTCTCTGACTATTAGTTTGGAATCTAATATTTTATTGCAATCAAATGCATGTAAAGGATTTCCAGTTTCATGTAATACAAAATTTGTCACATCAACAACATTATTAATTGGTTTTAAGCCAATTGAAATCAGCCTATTCTTTAACCAATTAGGTGAGGACTTTATTTCAACATCTTCAAGACAAACACCTAAATATTTTGGACATAATTCTTTACTATTGACTTTTAATTCAACACTTAAATCTGATTCATTTACATATTCTTTTGTAGAAGGCATGTTTAATGTGAGATTATAACCATTATGTGAAAAATAAGCATATAAATCTTTACAAATTCCAATATGTGAAAATGCATCTGTTCTATTAGGTGTTAAACCAATCTCAAGACTATGATCCTTTTGGATATCAAAAAAATTAGCAGCCATCGACCCAATCTCTACGTTTTTATTAATTTCAATAATACCATCATGCCCATCACCAAGACCTATTTCATCCTCTGCACAAATCATTCCCTCAGACAGCTCTCCTCTAATTTTTGTTTTTTTAATTTTAAATTTATCTCCATTGTTATTATATAGTTCGTTTCCAGCCAAAACAACAACAACTAACTGATTTTTCTTAACATTACTTGCACCACATACAATCTGCTTAATTTCTGAACCAATATCTACTTTTGTTATTTTTAATTTATCTGCATTAGGATGATTATAACATTCTAAAACCTTTCCAACAACTAAATGGTCAAAAGAAGAGAATAACTCATCAACACCTTCAACTTCTAATCCAATAGAAGTTAATATGTCACTAACCTCTTTTAAATCAACTGGTATCTTAAGATAATTATTTAACCAATTATACGAAACTTTCATATTATTCAATATTATAGATGGTAAATGTACTAAATCTATAAAAATAGATAGAGTATTTATATATAATAATTACGTAATCAAGATACTGTCCCCCATTTTAATAATTGAGCATGATATGTTGTAAAAAAATTTCTGATTAACATATTTTCATCCCTTAGAAGATCTAAATCATTTATTAATATACTTTCTGCTTCTTTTCTAGCTAAATTTAATATATCATAATCTTTAACTAAGCTAGATATCTTTAAGTTTATTAATCCACTTTGACGAGTACCTAAAATATCTCCAGGCCCTCTTAATTTTAAATCTATCTCAGCAATTTGAAAACCATCTCCAGAATCAACCATTGCTTTTAATCTAATTTTAGCATCATTTGTTAGTTTGTTTGATGTTAAAAGAAAACAATATGACTTATCACCACCTCGACCTACACGACCTCGTAATTGATGCAATTGTGATAAACCAAATTTTTCAGCATTTTGAATAACCATAACAGTAGCATTTGGAATATTTACACCAACTTCAATAACAGTAGTAGCAACCATAATATGTGTGTCTTTATTTAAAAATTTTTTCATTTCTAACTCCTTCTCCTCTTTATTAAGACGACCGTGTAACATAGATATTTGAAATCCTTTTTTTTCAAAAATTGACTTTATATTTTCATATCCTGTATTTAGATTTTTATAATCTAACACTTTACTTTCTTCAATTAAAGGATAAACTATATAAACTTGTTTATTGTTCTTTAATTCTTGATAAATAAATTGATAGACTTCCTTAACATCGCTGTCATACTTATGTATAGTTCGTACTTTTTTTCGATTTGGTGGTAATTCGTCAATAACAGATAAATCTAAATCACCGTATGCAGTCATAGCTAATGTTCTAGGAATAGGTGTAGCAGTCATAACTAACACATGAGGCAAAATATTAGTATCAGACCACAATTTTGCTCTTTGTGAAACACCAAACTTATGCTGTTCATCAATAATAACCAACCCTAATTTTGAAAATATCACAGTATCTTCAATTAATGCATGCGTTCCTATTAGTAAATCTATTTGTTGATTTTTTAAATCAAGCAGTATTTGTTTTTTAATACTATTTTTTGTTTTACCGGTTAATAAACAAACTTTTAAATCTATATCATTAGCAAATTGTATAATACTGTTAAAATGTTGAGTAGCTAAAATTTCTGTTGGAGCCATTAAACAAGATTGATATCCATTATCATGTGCCAACAAAATACTCATAATAGCAATAATTGTTTTACCTGAACCAACATCACCTTGTAGCAAACGATTCATTTGAACACCTTGAGACATATCACGTCTTATTTCCTGCATAACACGTTTTTGCGCATTTGTTAAATTGAATTCTAAATAATGATCATAAAATATGTTAAACTTAGGTCCGACTTTTTTAAATATAAATGATTGATTTTTAAATTTTCTCATTTGTTTTTGCTTCAAAACAGAAAGCTGAAGAAAAAACAACTCCTCAAATTTAAATCTAAAAATAGCCTTATTTAACTGCTCTACATTCTGAGGAAAATGTATTGCCTGAAATGATGTATTTCTTCCTAATAATTTATATTTTTTGATTAAAAATACAGATAGATTTTCAACAATATTATGTGACAAAAAACTTAATAACGATACTACAATTTTAGATATCCCTTTACTATTTAATCCAACTGCAGCTAATTTTTCTGTAGAATGATAAACCGGATATAAAGAATAAAAAGGTTTTTTTATATTATCTTTTAAAGATTCTAATTCTGGATGCACAAAAGATATTTTATTGTTGAAGTTTGTAGGCTTACCAAAAACCAAATATTTTTCACCATTCTTAATAAATTTATCAATCCATTTAATGCGTTTAAAAAAAGTTAACTCAACTGCACCTGTGTCATCAACTAAACTCACAACTAAACGTTGTTTTCGACCAAAACCAACAATTTGTTTTTTCTTAACACATCCTATAACTTGAAGATCTATATCAAAAGTTGAAATTTCATTGATCTTATAAAACTTACTCCTATCTACATGACGATATGGAAAAAAATTCAATAAATCTAAAAATGAGAAAACAGATAACTCTTTATTTAGCAATAAAGATCTTTGAGGCCCTACACCCTTCAAAAACTCAATTTTTGTATCTAAAATTGACAAAATATATTTTTATACTTCTATTTTTTTCTCTAACGATGACATATATGCATCTTTAACGACTGTCACATTACCGAAGTCAACATCATCAATTATGATTTTACCGTCGGTAACTTCACCTAAAAAGGTAAATGATATTTTTCCTTTTAAATACTTTTCAAATTTGGCTTTTTTATTTGATGGAATTGTGACAACCGCTCTACTTTGTGATTCCCCAAAAAGATATGCATCCTGACGAAAGTCATGATTAGTAAAAATATCAAATCCTAAATTATTAACAATGCTACTTTCGACTAAACAAACATATAAACCGCCATCAGAAATATCATGTGCTGATTTTATTTTTTTATTTTGAATTAAATCTAATAATATATCTTGTAATTCTAATTCTTTGTTCATGTCAAAAAAAGGTGCAGGACTCTCATCAATATTAAGATAATTAGCAAGATACTCAGAGGAGGAAATATCATCATAACAATCACCTAGCAGATAAATCATATCTCCTTCATTCTTAAAATCCAATGTCATAACATGATTCTTGTCTGACACAATTCCAATCATACCAATTGTTGGAGTCGGAAAACAAGGCTCTGCACTATCTTTAAGCACTGTTTGATTATAAAAACTTACATTACCACCCGTTACTGGAGTATTTAATGCTTCACAAGCCAATTTCATTCCCATTATAGCATTCACAAATTGCCAATATACACCAGGATCATAAGGATTTCCAAAATTTAAACAATTTGTAATCGCTAAAGGTTTTCCTCCAGAACACACTATATTTCTTGCTGCTTCACTCACGGCAATAGAACATCCGATTTTTGGATCTGATTTAACATATCGTGCATTACAATCTACCGTTAATGCTAATGCTTTTTTTGTGTTCTTAATATTTACAATAGATGCATCTGATGGAGCATTAGTTGTCATATTCACTGTACCTACCATAGAATCATATTGCTCATAAATCCATCTTTTAGATGCAATATTAGGTAATTGTATAATTTGCATAGCAACATCTACAATATCTTCTGGTGGTAAAACAGAAGATATATTGAATTTTTTGTATTTATTATAATATTCTGGCTCAACATACTCTCTTTCGTAAACAGGCGCTCCACCACCAAGCACAAGTGATTCAGCAGGAATACTTGCAATACATTGCTTGTTAGCATAAAAGTTTAACATCTTATCATCGGTCACTTGACCTATTTTCTCACAATTTAAATCCCATTTTTGAAATATTTTTTTTGCAATAGACTCTTTCCCTTTTTTAATGACTAACAGCATTCTTTCTTGAGATTCTGACAAAAGAATTTCAAAAGGTTCCATTTGTTGTCTTGTAGGGACTTTATCTAAATTAATGACCATACCACATCCGCCAGCACTACTCATTTCAGAGGTAGAACAAATAATTCCTGCAGCACCCATATCTTGCATACCAACCAATATATCTGTTTTTGATAATTCCATTGTTGCTTCTAGTAAAAGTTTTTCTTGGAATGGATCTCCTACTTGAACAGAAGGTATGTCATTTACAGAATCTTCTGTTAAATCTTTAGATGCAAACGCGGCTCCATTAATCCCATCTTTACCAGTAGATGAACCAACAATAAATACTGGATTTCCTACACCTGATGCAGTCGCGGAGATCATTGTTCCTTTCTTCATAATGCCCGCTGAAAATGCATTTACTAATGGGTTAGCATTATAACTTTTATCAAAAAATGTCTCTCCTCCAACAGTTGGTATTCCAAATGAATTACCATAATCCCCAATACCTTTAACAACACCTTTAAGTAGCCATTGTGTTCTATTTAAATTAATATCTCCAAATCTAAGAGAATTTAATTGTGCAATAGGCCTTGCTCCCATAGTAAAAATATCTCTATTAATACCGCCAACACCAGTAGCTGCACCTTGATAAGGTTCCAATGCAGAAGGATGATTATGAGATTCTATTTTAAATGCACAAGCTAAGCCATCGCCAATATCTACCAGTCCAGCATTTTCTTCTCCAGCTTCAACTAACATATGAGAAGCTGATTTAGGAAGCTTTTTCAACCAAAGAATTGAATTTTTATAGGAACAATGCTCAGACCACATAACCGAAAAAATACTTAATTCAGTATAATTAGGAATTCTATCTAAAATTTTGCAGATTTTATCATATTCGTCACTCAAAAGACCCATACTGATAGCATCTTCTACAGTTGTAAGATTATTTTGCTCCATATTCATTTTATATTTAAACTAAAATAAATATTAATAACGTTTTAGTATCAATAAAAAGTAAAATATTTTTAAACATTTTAAACACTTGTTGATAACCATTGATATTTACAATATTTTTACTAGATTGAAACATTAATAAATAATCCCCCAGAATCATGGAAACTATAAAATTATTCGAATTAGCCGAAAGATATCATCGACTATTCCCCAAAAATGATATGATAGCAACAAAAAGGAATGGTGTAATGAGAACATATAGTACAGATGAATATATTGAAACAACAAATAATATTGCCTATGGATTATTAAATATGGGCATTGTTAAAAATGATAAAATTTGTATTATATCCTCAAACAGACCTGAGTGGAGTTTAGTGGATATGGGTATTAATAAGATAGGAGCTGTTAATGCACCCATATACCCTAATATTACTAGGGAAGAATATAAGTATATCATTAATGATTGTGGTGCAAAAATAGTATTTATAGGGTCTGAAGATATATATAACAACATAAAAGGTTTGGATGATGAAATAGAATGTCTAGAGCATATTATTTCGTTTGATGAAATAGAAGGTGTTCAAAATTGGCTAAACATCATAGAAAAAGGTGTCGTTAATCCTAAAAAGGAAATGATGAAGCAAATACAAAGTCACATTCTTACAACAGATTTATTTACATTAATTTACACCTCTGGAACAACTGGGAAACCAAAAGGTGTGATGCTAAATCATGCAAATGTAATAAGTCAAATAACTACATTAAAAGAAAAATTACCAATAGGTATTGATGATAGAGCAATAAGCTTTTTACCACTTTGTCATGTTTTTGAAAGAATGATCGAATACTTTTATATGTTTAAAGGTGTATCTATTTATTATGCTCAAAGTCTAGAGACATTAGGAGAAGACTTAAAAGAGATTCAGCCAACAATTATGCCAACGGTACCAAGATTATTAGAAAAAGTTTATGACAAAATCTTAGCCAAAGGATCTGAATTAACTGGATTAAAGAAAAAACTATTCTTCTGGGCAGTAGAATTAGGATTAAAACATGAATATAACAAAGAGAATGGATTTTGGTATGAATTTCAATTAACTATAGCTAATAAAATTATATTTAAAAAATGGAGAGAAGCTGTCGGTGGAAGAATTCGTTTTATTGTCTCTGGAGCGTCTGCTTTACAAGAAAGGATTGCGAGAATTTTTACTGCAGCTCAAATGCCAATACTAGAGGGATATGGACTCTCTGAAACCTCGCCAGTTATATCAGTAAATTTAGCACACACAAAAGATGCTCACTATGGAACTGTGGGCACAGTGATTCCTGGAGTTGAATTAAAACTTGTTCATGAAGATGGCATGAAGGAAGGGGAAGGGGAAATTACAATTAAAGGGCCCAATGTCATGATGGGATATTATAATAAAATGGAAGAAACGAACAAAGTCATCGATCAGGATGGATGGTTTTACACTGGAGATATCGGGCGTTTAGTGAAAGGCAAGTATTTAAAAATTACAGATAGAAAAAAAGAAATATTTAAAACTTCTGGAGGAAAATATATTGCTCCTCAAGTAATGGAAAATCGATTTAAAGAATCTAGATTAATTGAACAAATTATGGTGATTGGGGAAGGAGAAAAACATCCAGCTGCCTTGATAATGCCTGCGGAAGATGGATTAAAATTTTGGTGCCAAAAACACAATATTATTTTTTCAAACATGAAAGAAGTTCTTGCAAATAGAGATGTGTTAGCAAAATATACCAAAGAGATTGAACATTATAATAGTTTTTTTAATCCATATGAAAGAATAAAAAAGTTTGAATTGATAGCAGAACCTTGGTCTGTGGATGGGGGCGAATTAACTGCTACCATGAAATTAAGAAGAAAAAATATATTACTAAAATATCAAGCCTTATCTGACAAGATTTACAAAGAAAAATAATTAAAAAAATGATAAAAAAAATTAATAAAATAGCAGTGATCGGTTCTGGAATTATGGGATCTAGAATTGCTTGTCATTTTGCTAATATAGGCGTAGAAGTTTTATTGTTAGATATTGTACATGAAGGTGCTGAGAACAACAGAAATAAAATTGTCAATGACTCTTTACAAAATACATTAAAATCAAAACCGTCACCAATATATTCAAAATCTTTTTCAAGTAGAATCACAACAGGAAATTTAAGTGACGATATATCAAAAATAAATGAAGTAGATTGGATTATTGAAGTAATTATTGAAAATCTAGAAATTAAACAACAATTATTTAGTGATATAGAAAAATATAGAAGTCCTGGTACAATAATTAGCTCTAATACATCAGGCATACCTATAAATACAATGATTGAAGGTAGAACAGATGATTTTTGTCAATATTTTTGTGGAACACATTTCTTTAACCCGCCTAGATATTTAAAGTTATTAGAAATCATCCCATCAAAAAAAACAAATCCAGAACTAATCTCATTTCTAATGAGTTACGGAGAAAAATTCTTAGGCAAAACAACAGTATTATGCAAAGACACACCCGCATTTATAGCAAATAGAATAGGAATTGCTGGTATAGCTGC
>CEQM01088159.1_pt1 | contig 11578 bp, 8 predicted proteins | sample 531111 | NCBI WGS metagenome assembly CEQM01 (sample SAMEA2621278, study PRJEB7988) | marine metagenome | biome: marine biome (ENVO:00000447); feature: deep chlorophyll maximum layer (ENVO:xxxxxxxx); material: "saline water (ENVO:00002010), including plankton (ENVO:xxxxxxxx)" | depth 120 m
GGAGATCACGATGAAAGTGCTGCATGGGACGGAGACAGCCTTGATACCAATGAAAAGATAGTTACAGTAAGCCTCCGCGCTCCTGACTTGGTTGTTAGAGTTGCAGCAACAGACAAGAATTCAGCAGATGTAGGTGAATCCATACCAATCAGAATTGAAATTGTAAACACCGGAAACGTTCATGCTACAAACATTGAAGTTATTCTTTGTGAATACGATGATGACGACATGAAGGATACTATTCGTAAGAACAACAACATGTGCGATGAAGATAGCATCGTCATGCGACAAGAGATTGGAGCAATCGACAAGCCTGATGATTCACAGAAAGATGGGCGTGTTGTTGAATTGTACATGCTTTACCCAGTTACTGCTGGTACCAAGAACGTATACGTTGTTGTTGACCCAGGCAACAACATCGTCGAAGCAAGCGAAGGAAACAACGTTCTTCGTATCTCGAATGAACTTGGATCCTCTAATCCGTTCCTCGATGTTGCAGGAGAAGTTGCTGGAAAGGTAGCTCTTCCAACAATGATCGTTCTTCTCACCTTTGCTCTCTTCGGTGTTCTCTTCCTTGTCGGAAAGGGACGCAGAGCAGACGTAAAGGATCGAATAGCCGAACAATCTTCTCTGATGTCTGTACTTGGCTCAGAAGATTCTGATTGAAGTCTAACCTAGCCACCAGCGAAGAGAGGAGTTGTCGCTAATGGCGACAACTTCACCAGATCTGTCCGAGCGTTGCCTTTCAACCAATTCTCGTACACGCGTCATGACGGCAGAGATATCTTTCTCAGAAAGTTGCAATTCTTTTGCCATCAAACCAAGATCAGGCTGTATTCTTGGAGTTTCAATAAGAGCGTGCACCATTGTCCGCTGTGAGTAGTTTTCGAAATCGGAATCGACTGCAGCAGAGATACGCCCTCGAATTTGTTGATGTAAGGCGATTAAAGCATCTCTTTGTCGATCTAATGCTTCAAGCTGAACATTGAGTTGGTCAAGATGGAGAACACCTTCAGTAACGCTAATCTTTTTGCGTCCACTGACTTGTTCTGCGATTGGTACAACCTCGGAAGGTAATTTTGAGCTCAACCGAAGAGGTCCCCCGGCTGGAAGTTTTCTTTTTTCTATCTTGAAGAGATCAGGGCCAAGGTCAATTCGCAATGAAAAAGCCTCTTGGACTCGAAAAATAGTTCTTGGAGGCCCTCCTTTTTCACTTGCAACCTGCATCTTTTCGACGAATCCTCCATTCTCTAATTCCCTCAAATTTTTCTTGATAGCCTGCTGACTGATTCCAATAAGTTCAGCCAACTGCATAGGATAATGAGGTTCCCGAACAAGGCGCTCGAGAATCAATCTGCGGGTCTTATTCTGAAGAAGATTCAATGTTTTATCGAGGTCACCCATACTACTCAACCTGTAGTTACGTAGCGCCCCCCTCATTTGAACTCGTCGAAAATTTCAGAGTCGAAATCAGTCTTCGTCCCAAGATTGCCAATCTTGGTTCTCTGCTTTGGGTATCTTTCGACTTGGTTTTTCCACTTCAACCCGAGCCTGTTTGATCGGCTTACTTGCTACAACCGAACTTCCAGGCGAAGTGGGGAATGGATCTGGAACAGTTTCTTCTTCAGGAGTTGATGCAGAGTCTACATCTCCTCTCATCAGCGCATAGACTTGTTCAGTGGTCAGCATGCTTCCAGCAGCGACATGTTGCTGTCCGCCCATCTGAGTCTGAGGAGAGGAATTTTTCTGGCCAACATATTCCCCAGTCCGAATATCAAAATCAAGACCGTCTGTTGTCTCGTTTTGTTGCTGATTGAGTTGTGTTTGAATGTTATCTGGGGTGTAATCAGTAAGCGGCATGAGGTTACCATCAGGCCCTACAACAACCATGACATTCTTCTTTCGATTTTGTGAGAAGGCTAAGAGGACTCCAGATAATGGAAGTAAGAGAATTCCAAGGCAGCACAACAAGCCTCCGGTAAGAAGGGATGTTGACGAAAGAACACCGTCTTCCATACTATCGATGGATGTAAACCAAATCGTTTCGTTTCCACATTCTCCATCACATTCAACTTCGAGAATGTATTCTCCTTTGTCAACAATAATCCACGTCCCAAGAGTATCAAAGGCCTGTCCATCGCTTGACATTGCTTCCCAATCGAGTTTGCATTTGGATTCCCTAAGTGGCTCTTTAATCAGAGAGACATCAAGTTCAGAAAGAGTCACGTTGCCATCGAATCCAGTACCATAAGCACGGTAACAACCAACATCATCTACTTCGATGAGTGTCTGTTGATCTGTTTCTGTGTTTATGACTGCAATGTTGTTGTTGCGAGGATCTAGTAACTCGTCTACTGTATCCATTTGAGAAAGGAGAAGGACACTGCCAAGAACTAAACTGACTAATGATGCAATCAAGATTCGGAAGGGCCAACGGCTCTTCTTCTGTTCCTCCATATTCACGTCGAAGCACCACTCCTCAAAGAAGGCTCGCTTTATTGAATCAGTTTAAACCGAGTTCTGCTAATTTCTCAGGCAAGTATGTTTCAGTAACGAAATCGAGACCATACTTTGCTAACGATTGCTGTTCAGCCTTCTTTCCAATTTCAAGCATCATATTGATTTGTTCTTGCCACCAGCCATCTGCAAACCGAGGGTCGCTTAATTCAGCATTCAACGCTTCTATGTCTTTCTTTGAGAGATCATCGCTTGGTAAATCGTAGGCGAGAATATCGTCAGCAGTAATCCCCAGATACGTCGATGAAGGGGTTGCAAGATATTCTGAAATGTGTGCTGTCTTGATAGCACCATAAGCGATTGATGCAAAAATTCTGAAAGACCATGGATCACCGTCAAGGAAGACGACTACAGGCAGATCCCATTCTTCGCTCATCCTCTTCATGATTCTTCGAGTTGAACGAGCAGGCTGTCCTTTCAAATGGAGTAATGCACAATCGAAATCCTCATCAAAACCATTCTCAACCAAACGATCAAACATACCACCTGTCTCAATTGCCATGATAAATTTGACATCATGCTCCAAGAATTCAATCTTCTCTTTCTCGACATTATATGGAACGCCATAACCACTGTCTCCGACATCATCTCTTGCATTGATTCGCATCCATTGCCCACGTCGGTTTCGTTCACGCAAGGTGATGTTACCAATCATTCTCGCCCCGTCTTCTTCAGGACGAAGTTTGAAATCTTCTCGCAGACAGCGTGTTACAATTTCTAAATCTTCAGCAAGATTGTTGCTTTCATTTTGGCCTTGGAATTTCCCGAGACCCCATCCTTCCGAAATATAGTACATTTCACGAAGCGTTGATGATTTGCCGTCATCGATCATGCCTTCAATAAACTCAATGACGTGTAAAGCTCGCAGTAACTGCTTTGCAGAGCCAAGGCTTGTAGCGTCACGAATGGTTTGCTTCTTTCCATACTTGTAAACTCCTAGTTTAGGATCAAATCCAATGTTATTCTTCGTTCGTACCGGCAGCGTCATTGTAGGAGGGTCTCCCTTGACAATACGGTCATACATTTCACGGACAACACCGTGTAGGGCCAATTTCGTTTCTTCAACAGATTTGCGTACAGCTACCATTAGTAATCACCTCCAAACAACGTCGTTTGTTTCGTTTCTCCAGAATCATTATCTGGAATATCTTGTGTTTCTGTTGATGTTTCAACTTCAGGAATGACCTCCTCTTGAGAGGGAAGAGTTTCTTCTTCATCAGAATCGCTTAGAACATCTTCAGCAAGGTTCTCTTGCTCAATGAATGCTTCTTCTTGTCGGCGTATTTCTTCCAAAAGTTTCTCATCCATCTTGGTTGCACCAATGACTTCCTGAGAACCTCTGTAGAAGACATCCGTTTCATTCCAATCTCCCTTTTCCAGATTATCAAGACTGTATGTAATGACAGTTTGAACTCCTGGTTGCAGCGTCTCAAGTTTCCAGGCCCATACGCCTGTTGCTTCCTTTCTTCCACCGAGTTCATTTCCTATCATTTTTGCACCTTGTTTTTCTGGCCAGGTAACCAGCATTGTGTAGGAACGTGCTCTTGATGTGTAATTATACAAAACAATGTGAACATCAGTCTGCTTTGTTTCCTTATTCCATGTCGTCGTTGTTTCAGCAATGACTGCAGACATAATCTTCGTAATTGAAGCAGCCAAATCAGGTACTGGGAGCTGGAGTAATGAAGCAGACTTCTCAGCAATTGCAGGAATAATATCGTTGATGAGTTCGAATTTTTCTCGTGTCTTCCCCATCTTCTTCTTCTTTTCGAGATGCTTTCTCAAACCGCGGCCCATTTCCAACATTGCTTTACGCCCTTCTTCCATAACGACTTCATTATCAGAGAGTGCCTCCTTTGCTTCAGAGGTAAACTGCACGTTCGTACTGGCAAGATGAACGAGAATAGCCGCAGGACCCTTTGGCACTCCTCTTCCACCAGCCTGATCAAGACCATATTGCCGCCAATCAACGCTTTCAATAGCTTTGGTCAATAAACAACCTCCTTGTTGATACATTAGTGGGACACGATTTGCAAATCGAAGAATCTCAACCGGCTTGTCCGCAGCCATACCTTCTCCAAAGATCAACCCAACCTCAATTTGGAATGGATTTCCTTGAGTAACACTCGGCGCCCGTGTCATTGTCGTTACAAATTTTGAATCAATTGTTTTTGAAAGGCCCTTCTTGATGAGTAATTCTTCAATTGGAGAAAGACACGAGGTTGGTGGATTCAGAAGCTTAACAGGCTTACCTCGTAGCGTCCGCTCTCCTTGAAATGCTTCCAATAATGCTCGAATCTGTTCGGCTTTGAGGGATTTTGGCTTCAACTTCTCTTCTAATTCTGCAACTTCACATAATTCCTTAGCGGCTCTTCCAGATACGCCTGAAAAATTTCTACGTAGAAATGTTGTCATTCTTGATTCAGAGGATTCTCCACATAGGCGTTGCAGTTGTCCAAGTTCGATTCCATTCGGATGTGGCTTGATAGCCTCTACGCGACCTGGTAATTTCTCAGTTACGCGTGGCCAGTGGTGTTTCTGGCCATCAGGGTCAATGAAAAGAATATCAGCATGAGGATTGACAATGCTCGTCATGCGAAGATATTGCCAAACTGATTGACGTCCTTTCTGATATTTCGCTTTCATTCTGGTTCGAATCTTCAAACCATGAACCTTCTCACCCCAATCGACACGATCTTGATTGGACTTTACTGCCTTGTTTTTCCGTGTATCAAGACCAATATCAACAGCAACTGCCGTTGCTTCCTTAGCAATCTTTGATTCAACATGCGTAGGATCTCCAGTTGTCAGTTGGGAATACATGACGACGCCAGTAATACCAATCCCCTGTTGCCCTCTGGACTGGCGAATTGCGTGAAATCGAGATCCGAAAAGGAGTTGCCCGAATACTTTCTCGATGCTTGTACGAGGAATACCAGGGCCGTTGTCTTCAACATCGAGTTGGAGAATATCCTTTTTGTTGTCCATTTTTGTAATTTGGACGACAATATCGGGGAGGATTCGAGCCTCTTCACAAGCATCCAAGGCATTGTCGACCGCTTCCTTAACAGCGGTTATGAGCGCTCTTGTGAGGGTATCAAAACCAAGGAAATGTTTGTTCTTTTCAAAGAATTCTGAAATAGCGACTTGCTTCTGATTTGCTGCCATCTTTTCTGCAATGCTCATATTGACACATCCGCCTCAGGTCCTCCTCCGTCAAAGACTTCGGGCCAGCAGGCATTCGCATACTATTGACGAGGCTACTTGATGTTTCGGCCAATTTCACGCTTAGAATTCACGAAATTATCGTTTGTTAAAGCAATCAAATCTATCTGGCCAGAATTTCTTTTCGTTGCCCACAAGTTAGTCTTTGTAAGCATCTTTTTGCCCGCTTACATCTGCTTTACGCAGTTCAGCAAGTTGCTTCAAAGCCTCCATTTGAACCATTGGATCGGTTGCAGTTGAGGCAATTTTTTCAAGAACAGCAATCGTATTTTCAGATGCCTTAGCATGTTGATCAAGTCGTTCTCTCTCTTGCTCGGCGTCTATTTTCATCCGCTCTTGCTTCTTTGCTTGAACCTGTTCAAACATTTCCATAGCACGTCGTTTTTTATGTTCCTTTGCTTCTAGATTAGCAGTTTGTTCAAACCTTTGTTTGTCAGAATTTAACTTACTTACCTCAAGGTCAAGCTGAGCGTCTTTGAGTTTTTCTTCTCTATTAGCATCGTTTTGAGCTTGAGCCAATTTATTATTTTGCACCCATTGTGCAAACGTAAGATTGCCTTCATTCTCGATATTGAGGAGTTCGTGTTCGAGTTCTGCCTTATGTTGTGCCTGTACTCCAACAAGGGCTAAGCGCGCATTGATTTCATGCTTCCTTTGCTCTGTTTGAATGAGATGATTTAGCTCTAATTCTTGTCGATCAGAATCGGCCTCTTTGGAAAGTGCAATCCTCTCAAGATCTTTCTCATTCTGCAACTTTTGTTCAGCGACTGTTGTGCTCCATATGACATGAATGCCCCTATGTTGAAGCCCATATTCGTCAAAAGATGATCGTAATTCGGATTTGAGATGGAAACACAGGTCTTCATTCACTTCAATGGTTCTCATCCCTTCTGAACTCATTTCTTTCAAGAAACTTATTGTTTTTGACTGAACAATTGAAGTCAGCTCTTTTGCGATATCACTCGCATGCACCGAAACAACACCCTTCGCAGGAAATGTAAGTAGTCGAGGGGCAGATTCACGGGTGATCTCAACCTTCATTGACACAAGGCAATTTATCTCATCTCCTTGGTTGGAATGTCCTCTTACTTGCACCATGATCTGATGGGGTCCGGTAAAGCAAAACATGAACGATCGTTGTGGATTTTGCTTTCCAAACAACTTACCAATCATTCCGACCTGTGGATTTACTTCCATGTGTTGTTGTGATACTGAGCCAACAACCTTTCCGTTCTCAAGAACGACACATATTTCGTTTGGTTTCAATGTCACTTCGGCCTGTATAGGAACCTTGCTAGCAAGCATGTATCGGGCAATTACTGTTGGGTTTTCTCTCCATCTAAAGTGCATTTTTTTCACCGTTTTGTTAATCCATCAATAAACATATTTCTTTCCAAAAATCTGTTTCTGCATCGAGTTATTGATTGGTTCCACTCAGAGATTAATCCTATCAAGACATCTTCGTTAACGGAAACAAATTTTTCAGCGACCGCATTTACTAATCGGGTACAGTCAACCATAGACTGAAGAGTTTCACTGTCATGTTTCACCAATTTCTTAATCGCTTTTGACTTCAATTTACCGATTCCAGAATGGCTTGAGACATTTGATCCAGATATTGAGAATTGGATTTCACGTTGGAATATATGGAGGGTATCAATGATGCTGGAAAGAACCTTTCTTGCGGATTTATATTCCGCCGTATGGGCGTCTGTTTGCAGTTTTTCAGCATGACGGGCCAACATCTCACATCGTCTTCCCAGTTCTGCTCTTAGGGCATCGTCAGATTTCATGAACCGTCCTTTATCATAACCGTCGTAAACCAACGAAGTGATTTGAGGTAAAAGTGCCCGAACAGCTTGTATGGCCATAGCGGTTTGACCTATTTCCACATAAACACCTAGACAGTGAATAGAACACTTCTATTTGAAATTATTTAGTATAACAAACGAAAGAGGGTAACGAATTTTTCAAAAACTCGCCATCGAAGGGTTGGTTAATCTGGACGGTATACGTGTTCTATGGCAGATAAGATACTAAGCCCCGATGGGAAATTCATGTGGACTGGTTCCGAATGGATTCCTGCTCCGCCAAGTACGCCCGAGCAACCTCTTCCAAACACACTTAGTATGCAAGACTCAGTAATGAGTGGCGACATCGTTCACAACACTACGATTAACAATGATGTAACAGCCGTAACATCTGCAGTTATTGAAGCCCTAAATCACCTCGGTGTCCTCAACCAAGAAGATCGGGCCCCTGCTCCTGTTACGCTTGTGGAACCTGTTGAATTACCAGCATCTTTCCAACTCGGAGATCATGTTGAATACCACAGTCCCACGAATCAACGCTGGCTAGATCGCTGCCAGGTGATTGGAATTAATCCGGATGGAACGTACAAAATCGAAGTTCCATATGACGATGTCACCCAAATCAAGCCAGCAGTCGTCATTGGAACTTCTCCAGGAACAATACGGCCTGCAACCCCCCCTTACAATACAGGCGACAAGGTGCTGGTAGATTGGAAAAGCTATGGCACTTACTACCCTGGGAAAATTGCTGCCGAATACGAGGACCATACATTTTTGATTCATTTCGACGATGGGGACGTCGAGGACAAAGTCGAATGGAATCGGATTGAAAAACAAGTTGATAATTCCATTGAAGTTCAAGAGTATGTTGAACGGTTATCCGAAGCGGAACAAGATTTAATTGAAGCGTTTAAGGTATTCGATAATGATAACTCTGGGACCATTTCTGCGGCTGAATATTTCAGACTTTTGACAGAGCAAGGAGACAATCCACTTTCTGTTGAAGACGTAATGAATGAATTTCAAGAGTTAGGAATTACAGAAAATTCAGAAATCGATTATCGGGAACTCGCTAAACATTTGGTTGGTTCGGGAAATGCCACAGTACCAGCCCAAGTGAAACCCGAGGTCACCATTCGTGATGCAGAAATTCTCGATGGCCGGCTTAGTGGTCACGCTTACGCGCACCCAAAACTTGGCGAAGGCCCAATTAGAAGTAGCGATATTGTTGCAATTAACTACGACGAGCGAGCGACAGCACATGTCGAAACTAGAAACACGCTTTATGTCGTTGGACCAACGGGTTGGAAGGAGATACCACCTGATCACCCATTTAATGATAAAAATAACCAGTTTTACACAGTCCAAGGCGCTGGAACATCGAAATGTAACGGCACATATCTTCCCGCTACTGAGTTTGACGGCGTTCTCAGTTACATTAACGGAGACGTCTTGCTTCTTAGGTGGAAAATGGGCAATGGAGATCAATGGTGGTATTTTGCCGACCGCAACAGTCTTGATAGCAAACGAGGAGACTATTATCGAGTCAGATCATCTTCCGATACTCCGCCAAGTACAGGATGGGTAAGCGACGATCAAACTGAAGGTGCGGAGCCGTATCCAACTGTGGGCATGACTGGAAACCAAACGGCTAACAATTCATTGTTCGCCGGCCAACAAGTAAAGGTTGAATGGAACGGAAGTTGGTGGGATGCTCTAGTAAGAGAAATTGATGGGGAAAAATATCTCATTCACTATGTCGGGTTTGATTCTAGTTGGGACGAATGGGTTCATTCGAATCGAATCAAAACCACATCTTCATGAATTAATTAGGATGTCAAATTCATCTTGATTTTCCTTTTGTTTTAGTTTCTCTAAACAAGGCTTCATCCAATATCTCCACCCGAGGCAAGCAAATATGATTGCAGTTGCAACATCCCAAATGTAATGCTGCTTAATGATCATTGTCGATGCAACTAAGAGAAGCCAACAAATCAACAATGCTGAATGAAGTACCTTCGTTCGAGTCGAATCAGGAGGGAACCAATACCGTAAAACAAAGACAACTTGCATACTCTGAACAATGTGAAGGGAAGGCCAAGAATTCCACGGAGTATCGATACCATGCATCATTACGAACAAAGGCTCCCAAACAGTTCCTTCCGTATCCACGACGAGATGACGCAAATCTATTTCAACTGGGAGAAGGAGGAAAATAACGAAAACAATCCAACAAGAAATTAACATCATTTGATGAAAAATGACGTTCTGCCTCAACATAATTTCATTTCTACAACCCAGCCATGCAGATATGGGGTAATAGAGGTACAGCGTTAGATAGGGGACAATCATCCATGGCCAGAAAACCATATCGAGGTCGTATTGGGTTGATGGATCAAATGCTGCCCAATCTCTCATCGATGTTAGACGGTTGATTATTGAATAAGGAATTGCATTGAGAAGAATAAACGTCCCAATAATGGCATATGAGATCCGTCGGCCATTCAAGGTTGAACGCTTCTTCCAGTGAGAGCGCCAAATTCTCCAAGGTCGCGACCCCCATGTCATGGACATTATTTGTGGTCAAATACCTGAGGCTGTAAATATTCTGTATAGAACCAGACATTACAATGCCTGTTCTTTCCAAGAACTAATCTGGCCAGTGAAAGCACTCATCGCTACCGTTAATGGGCTTGCAAGATACAATTTTCCTGGCCCAGAACGGCCTTGGAAGTTACGATTGATTGCCGAGACAGTCACTTGATCAGGGGTCATAGAAACACCAGGGCCTGCGCCAATGCAAGCGCCACACCCTGGGTCGATGAGATTGACTCCTACGTCGAGGAAAAGCTGATGCCAACCCTTGGAAACTGCAACATCCTTGACAATTCCAGAACCATACTGAATGTAAAATTCAACACCATCCCGAACGGTGAGTCCAGAATCTTTCGCAGCCTGACAGACCTGAGCATAATAGGCAATGTCGTCAATTTTTCCTGCAGTACAAGAGCCTCCATAGGCGATATCTATTGACACATCACCGAGTTCGTCAACGTATGCACCATTTGTTGGATCGCTTGGAATTCCTTTGTCAGGATCTCCAGGGTGTGCAACCATAGGACGTATTGAAGAGAGGTCGATATGATGGACTCCTCCATGGTACACAGCGCCTTCATCGGGTGCAACTGCGCGTTGCCTTTGTTGAATCATGTTCAGATGAGGCATTTGAGTTTCCATCCAATTGAAGAGGATGTCATCTGCTTCACAAATACCAGTTCTTGCAGAGCATTCAGTAGCCATGTTGCACAATGTCGCCCGTTCATCTGCTGATAGAGAGGTTAAGCCAGGCCCACCAAATTCCATTGATCGATTCAACGTTAGTTCTTTGCGAGCATGATCTGCGAGGATGAAGAGAATGACATCCTTTGCAGTACAGCCTTCGCTTAATGAACCTGAAAGTTCGAAACGAATTGATTCCGGAACTTTAACGAATGTAAATCCAGCAGAAACAAGGTTAGCATATTCAGTTGCTCCAACTCCCCAAGTCAATGCATTCGATGCACCGCCCATGCAGGTGTGGGAATCTGTAGCTTGGATGAAATCTGACACTTCTATGAATTCTTCGCGGGCGACTTGGTGACAAATTCCCGGAGATACGCCATCAACAGCAGAGTAATCTCGTACCCCTGTATGCTTTTGGAATTCGTTTTGAAGTCTTCGCAAAGTTTCGACCTTGTCCATAAATGGAACGAATTTTGGATTGTGATGTGCGTACAAGAGATGATCTTCAAAGACACCGAATTTCTTTGGATTCATGAGTTGGTAATCTTGCCCATATGTTTCTTGCAAGAATGTATGCACTTGGGCTGTGGTAAATTCATGAGAATATCCTCCCTGAACTTGTGCAATAACAGGGTCATCTGGTTGAACACATGCACCCTCTGGTTGTCCAACAAGGTTGCGGGCTATGATTTTCTCAGCCATGGTCATCGGTCGTTGTTCACTGGACAATTCTGGTAAGGAGA
>CEQM01257714.1_pt1 | contig 11568 bp, 10 predicted proteins | sample 531111 | NCBI WGS metagenome assembly CEQM01 (sample SAMEA2621278, study PRJEB7988) | marine metagenome | biome: marine biome (ENVO:00000447); feature: deep chlorophyll maximum layer (ENVO:xxxxxxxx); material: "saline water (ENVO:00002010), including plankton (ENVO:xxxxxxxx)" | depth 120 m
CTTTCAGGTAAATTATAGTCAACTTGAATAGTCCCTAGTTGCCATTTTCTACCTATTGCATCTTTAATCATAAAATCTAATTTTGGACCGTAGAATGCTGCTTCCCCATATTCAATAATTGTATCTAATCCTTTATTTTTAGCTGAGTTAATTATTGCATTTTCCGCCATTTCCCAATTTTCATTATTTCCAATATATTTTTCTTTATCTTCCTTGTCTCTTAATGAAATTTGAGCAATATATTCTTTGAATCCCATTGCTTTTAAAACATATAAAACTAAATCAATAACAGCTTCAAATTCTTTTTCAACCTGTTCCGGCATAGCAAATATATGTGCATCGTCTTGTGTAAATCCTCTTACTCTAGTTAGTCCATGTAGTTCACCACTTTTTTCGTATCGATAAACAGTACCAAATTCAGCAAATCTAATTGGTAATTCTTTATATGATCTAGGTTTTGATTTATATATTTCACAATGATGAGGGCAGTTCATAGGTTTAAGAAAAAACTCTTCATTTAGGTCAGGAGTTTTTATTGGGTGAAATGAATCTTCTCCGTATTTATCATAATGGCCTGAACAAACATATAATTCTTTTGAACCTATATGAGGAGTAACTACAGGCTCATATCCAAATTTTAATTGAGCTTTTTTCATAAAGTCAATCAATTGATCTCTTAAATATGCACCTTTTGGAAGCCATAATGGTAGCCCTTGTCCTACTTTATTTGAAAATGTAAATAAGGCCATATTTTTTCCAATTTTTCTATGATCTCTCTTTTTAGCTTCTTCTAATTTAATTAAGTATTCATCGAGCTCCTTTTTTTTAGGAAATGTAATACCATAAATTCTAGTTAGTTGTTTATTGTTTTCATTTCCTTTCCAATAGGCTCCTGCTACATTAATTAATTTAACAGCTTTTATAAAGCCTGTATGAGGTATGTGAGGGCCCTTGCATAAATCAATAAAATTACCTTGCTGATAAAGAGTTATTTCTCCATCATTTAAATTTTTAATTAAATCTAATTTATATTCATTATCTTTAAAGTGTTCAAGAGCTTTCTGCTTAGATATAGAAGAAATTTTGTATTCGTTTTTTTCTTTGGCTAATTCTATAATTTTCTTTTCTATTTTAGGAAAATCGTCTGATGAAAAGGAAGTGTTTTCAGAAAAATCTATGTCATAATAAAATCCATTTTCTATTGCAGGGCCAATTGCGAATTTTGCTGTGGGATAATAAAACTCAATGGCTTCTGCCATTAAATGTGCACTTGAATGCCACATAGTTGATTTACCTTCAGTATTTTGCCATGTTAATAATTCTAATTTTATTTCATTTTTATTGATTAAAGGCTGATTAATATCAACAATATTATTATCTACTTTTGCTGCAAGTATATTTCTAGCTAATCCTTCACTAATACTTTTAGCAATATCAAGACATGTTGTTCCACTAGGAAATTCTCGGCTATTATTGTCTGGAAATCGTACTTTTATCATAAGATTAAATATAATTATTTTTTTAAGATTAGAGCAGCTAAGTTTGTATTACACCTAATTTAAAGTCTGTGTTTTCACTTATACTAGCATTTCTTATTCCCATTGAAACATATTTTCTAGTTTCTAGTGGATTAATAATTTCATCTATCCACATTTTAGAAGCTGCATAATATGGACTCATTTGCTTATTATACTTCTCCTTAATCGATGATAAAAGTTGTTGCTTTTCCGATTTACTTAATGTTTTTCCATTTTTTTTCAATTTACTTTCTTCTAAATTTAAAAGTACTTTTGATGCTTGCTCTCCTCCCATAACTGCTATTTTTGCAGTTGGCCATGCTAAAATAAGTCTTGGATCATATGCTTTTCCACAAAGTGCATAGTTGCCTGCACCGAAAGAATTGCCAATTATTAAAGTAAATTTAGGAACTATACTATTAGCCATAGCATTAACTAATTTTGCGCCATCTTTAATTATACCATTTTGTTCTGCTCTAGATCCAACCATAAATCCATTTACATCTTGAATAAATAATAATGGAATACCTTTTTGATTACAATTCATAATAAATCTTGCAGCTTTATCAGCGGAGTCGGAATATATCACACCTCCCAATTGCATTTCACCTTTTCCGTTTTTAACCATTTTACGTTGATTAGCAATAATACCAACAGACCATCCATCAATTCTAGCATATGCACAGATTAAGGTTTTACCATAAGATGCTTTATATTCCCTTAAAAAACTGTCATCTACAATTCTTTCTAAAATTTCTTTCATGTCATAAGGTGTGTCACGATCTTTTGGAAATATTCCATATATATCATTAATATTTTTTTTAGGTGGTTTACTTTCAATTCTTGAAAATATGCTATCTGGTTCTTTTTTCATATTCTTGATTAATTCACGAATAATTTGAATAGCTTCTGTATCATCTTTACATTCATAGTCTGTTACACCAGAAATATCACAATGTGTTTTAGAACCACCTAATATTTCATTATTAATTTCTTCTCCAATCGCAGCTTTCACTAAATGTGATCCTGCAAGAAAAACACTTCCAGTTTTTTCAACAATAAGTGCTTCATCACTCATTATTGGTAAATATGCTCCACCAGCTACACAACTTCCCATAATTGCTGATATTTGAGTTATTCCCATTGCTGAAATTTTAGCATTATTTCTAAATTGTCTTCCAAAATGTTCTTTATCCGGGAATATTTCATCTTGAAGTGGTAAAAATACCCCTGCACTGTCTACTAAATAAATAACAGGTATTTTATTGTCTATGCATATTTCTTGAGCTCTTAAATTTTTTTTAGCAGTCATTGGAAACCATGCTCCAGCTTTGACAGTTGCATCATTAGCAACGATAATACAATTTCTTTCATGTACTTGACCAAGTACAACTATAACTCCTGCAGAAGGACAACCTCCATAATTATCATACATATCAATTGCAGCAAAAGTTCCTATTTCAATAAATTCAGATTTATTATCTAAAATGAGTTCTATTCTTTCTCGTGCTGTTAATTTTCCTTTTAAATGCTGTTTCTCTATACTTTCCTTTCCTCCGCCGAGTTCAATATTGTTTCTTTTTTGTTTCATTTCAGAAATCAATAGTTTCATACTATCTTCGTTCTGATTAAATTGAATATCCATTGTTTTTTTCATAAGAGCTTATATATATTATATTTCATGAATGTACTCTTTTGCATTTGGTCCTAAGTTAAAAATTAAATCTAAAATACTAAGATTAGGAGTAAAAATCTTATTAAAGATTTGATTATATTTTTTAAATTTTGTTTTAATGTTAATTTCATTTCGTTGATCTAATATGTTATTTTCATATAATTCTATGTAGGAATCTGTTTTTTTAGTATTAGTATTCATCTCTAATTCTTCTAAAAAAAAATGAAGTATATCGTAATTTAAATCAATTAAAAATGAATTTTTTTTAAGTATAATTTTTTTTATTATATCAAAATAAAATATAAAATAAGGACTAGATCCATAAGCAGTTTGAATACTATTAATATGTTTTTTCTTCCAATAGCTATCTGCAATTTTAACATTTTCAATTAATGTTTTTGAATAATGTTTATTAACTATCGGTACAGTTAAAAGTAAAGGATTATTAGGACCAAGAATTAAAGTGCGATTTCTAATAGAATGTCTTTTGTAGTACTCTTTATGTTCAATAAATATATTTGACGAAATAGTAAAGTACTTGAAATATTGAATTGGGGGAAAATATGATGTGCATAGAATAGTTGGTTGTATTTTCATTATTTTTTGTATTTCTTGAATCGCAAAATAATTTTACTTAAAAGAATTAAAATAATAAAGTGAATAAAATATGATTTCCCTGGCTGTTTACCATGAATAGTAGTAAATAATTTTCCCCATCTCACTAAACCTAATTTGTCAATTAGCTTTTTTTTATTGATTGCATTATAGTTTAAGCTTAGCCAAGTGAATATAGGTTTTCCAACTACATGATTTTCCGGAACAAATCCCCAAACTCTTGAATCCTCAGAATTATGTCTATTGTCACCCATCATCCAGTAGTAATTCATATTAAATTTATATTGATTAATTTTTTTACCGTTGATATAATAATCAGAGTTAATTACATCTATTGTGTCATTTTCATATTCTTCAATAATTGTTTTGTAGAAATGAATTGTAGAGTCATTGATTTCAATAATATCATCCTTTTTAGGAATATATATAGGACCGTAGTTGTCTATGTTCCAATTTTTTTTAAGACTTTTTGGAAATAGGTTTTTGGAAGATGTAGTTTCTTGTTTAATAATAAACCATTTTTCTGCTACTTTTTCTACTACTTCTTTTTCAGAATTAGTTAAAAAGACAAAAAATTTACCTGTATTCTTTAACGGTCCAGCTCGTTTCTCTAGTTTTCTTTTTTTTGTAGGCTTACTATTTATTGTGTAGGTGTCACAATTTCCGTCATTATTTGAATCAAAGAAACAGTAGCCATTTTTTGATTTATATTCAGCGATAATTTCCACATCATTTTCTATCATAAATTGTTCTAAATCACTAATTATTTTACTGCTCGTATTTTGGTTTTTTGTTACTAATGTGTATTGAAATTGAATTTTATCGGAATAGTGTGGTTTAATTTTTTTATTATTAATAAATATTTCTTGATTTTTAATTTCGATAGTGTCTCCACCAATACCGATACATCTTTTTACATAATTCATTTTTTTATCAAAGGGTATTTTATCTCTAAGTGTATCTGCGGGAAAATTAAATACAACTATGTCATCATTTTTAATACTTTGAAAACCAGGCAAACGGTTGTATCCAAGTTGTATTAATTTAGAATACGATGGAGTCCCTCCAGATATTTTTTGAAGTTTTTTTAGAAGTTTATTTTTTTCTTCATTAGATTGAGATGTTTGAATTTGATTTTTTATTTTATTAATTTTCCCTGAACTAGGTGTGCCAGGAATTTTTTGATGCATAAAAGGAAGAAAAAGTGGAGTATTAGGAATATTAGCTCCATAATTCATTTTACTTACAAGTAAAAAATCACCAACCAACATACTCTTCTCCATGGAAGATGTTGGAATTGTAAAAGGTTGAATAAAAAAAACATGAATTAATGTTGCTGCTATTATTGCAAAAGTGATAGCTTCTTCCCATTCTTGATTTTTAGATTCATATTTAACTTTAGTCTTATTAGACCATGGAAAAAATTGAAAATAGTAATAATCTAATATGAAAAATATTAGAAAGTATAACCATTTTAACCAGTGAGTGTCAGTTATTTTAATTATCAAAAATAAAGATAATGAATAGAGAAATATATATAGAAAACATGTGGTAAATATTCTGCGATGATCAATAGATTGAGTAATTTTCCACAGAAAATTTAAACCTAGTTTAATAAATATTGATGCTAGATAGATTATTATTAAATAAATAAAGTATTGTTTTACATGTTCTAGTGATGTAACTATGGACATAGTGAATCCTAACCCTGCAAGTAAAAAAATTAGACTTTTAATTTTGAACTTTTTAATATAAGCAAGATAAACAGTAATTAAATATATAATTAGTACAAGTAAGAACATGTTTTTTATTTTAAGTTAGTTATTATATCCTTCATAGTAAAGAATCCTGTTTTATTTTTAATAAATTCTGCTGCTAGTAATGCACCTTCAGCAAATCCTAATCTATTATGAGCTTTATGTGTTAATTCAATTTCATCAATTTCAGATTTATATTTTATTGTATGCACACCAGTTGTTTCACCAATTCTATGAGATTGTATTTGGCTATGTGCATTATCTATATAGGGAGAGTTTTTAAGTATATCGTTTAGTATTTTAATAGCCGTTCCACTCGGCTTATCTTTTTTTGTTATGTGGTGTGTTTCTTCAACACTAAATTGATATTTTTTTCCACTCATTAATTTAGATAGATAATTATTAATATCAAAAAAAAGATTAACACCGATACTGAAATTAGGTGCATATATAAAGCTAGTTGGATGTTCTAAACATAAATTTTTCACTTCTTCTAGTTTATTTAACCATCCTGTTGTTCCGCATACAATAGGTATTTTGTTATTAATGCAAAAAATTATATTTTCAAATGCAGTCTCTGGTGTTGAAAATTCAATAGCAACATCAATGTCAGCGATGTTTTTTGAATTTAATAAATGATGATTTTTTGAATTTATTTTAAGTAAAATATTATGTCCTTTTTGAAGAGCTATTTTTTCAATTTCCCGTCCCATTTTTCCATATCCAATAATACCAATATTCATACTTATAAGTCTATTTTTAAAGAAAGATTTATTATTTCTTGATTTTTTGAATTTAAATATAAAGATAAATTATCATTTAAATTATAATTAATAAGGTGTGCATCAACTGATGCATCAATAATATTTAATAAATAAATTAAGGCAAGAAAAAAACCAGATAAGTCTCTTGAATCTCTATAATAATCTTGTAATGTAATTAAATTGGTCGTGTTGTATCCTGAAAAATTAATAGTTTTTGGATTATCATCAGTAGCTGCATTATAAGCAGATTGATATTCTTTATATTTTTGATTATTATAAATATATGAATAAATAGTTCCCCCTATCCCCGCATATATAATTGGTACTTTCCAATACTTTTTATTATATACTTGACCTAAACCAGGAACGGCAGCGGAAAATAATGTGTGTTTTTTAATGTTATCATTATAATTTTGCTGGCCGTATAAGTTTTGTAGCATACAGCATACTACAATAATTATTTTAAGATTGAAGTAGTTTGATAATTTCATCTAATTTTTTTTCAGATTGAAAAGGTATTTCTATTTTTCCATTTCCATTTTTTGATATTTTTAAATTAACTTTTTGGTTAAAAAAAACAGCTAATTCTTTCTCTATTTTTTGGAACTGATTTGATAAAATGATTTTTGATTGAACAGGTATTCTATTTTCTTTTATTTTTCTCGTTTTAACAATCTGTTCAGTTTCCCTTACAGAGTATTTGTTTTTAATTATTTCCTGATATAATTTTAGTTGTAATTTTTGGTCCAGAATATTTAAAATTGCTTTTGCATGTCCCATTGATATTATTTTATCTCGAACTCCAGCTTGTATAATAGGGTCTAATTTTAATAATCTGATATAGTTACTAATTGTTGATCTACTTTTACCAATTTTTTTTCCCAATGTATCATGTTTTATATTGTATTCACTAATCAATTGTTTTAAGCTTAGTGCAATTTCAATAGGGTCAAGATCTTGTCTTTGAATATTTTCTACGAGAGCTACTTCCAGCATTTGATTATCTTCAATATTTTTAATAAAAACAGGGATTTGACTTAGTCCTGCTAATTTTGATGCTGTTAATCTTCTTTCACCTGATATTAATTCATATTCTGAGTGATTTACTTTTCTAACAGTAATTGGTTGAATTAAGCCATAAGTTAAAATAGAATCAGATAGCTCCTGTATTTCTTTATTATTAATATAGGTTCGAGGCTGATAAGGATTAAGTTTAATTGAATTAATATTTATATTTTGAATCAAAGTATTTTCAACGGTATTAAATTTACTAGAGCTATTAAAGATAGCAGATATGCCTCTTCCTAATCGTGTTTTTTTATTGGCTTTCATAATTTGTGATTACTTGATTTTTTTCAATGAATTCTTTAGCAAGATTTAAGTAATTGATTGCTCCTCTACAATGTGCATCATATTTTATTATACTTTTCCCAAAACCGGTTGCTTCACTAAGGCGAACATTTCTCTGTATAATGGTGTCAAAAACAATATCACCAAAATGCATTTTAACTTCTTCAATAACACTATTTGATAGTCTTAGTCGAGAATCATACATTGTCAGTAAAAGACCTTCAATAGATAAGTTATTATTATAAAAACTTTGAATTTTTCTTATGGTATTCATTAGTTTACCTAATCCTTCTAATGCAAAGTATTCACATTGAATTGGTATTATAATAGAATCAGATCCACATAAGCAATTTATTGTGATAAGTCCTAATGAGGGTGGGCAATCAATTAGTATAAAATCGTATTTTGAATTTATTTTTTCTAGTTGTTTAGTAAGCATTTTTTCTCTATCATCTTGATTTACTAATTCAATTTCAGCTCCAACTAAATCTAGTGTTGAGGGGATAATATCAACGTTGGGGGAGTCGGTAGTAATAATAGTATTGTGAATATCTATATTATTTTCTAACACTTCATAAATAGTTTTTTTTTCATTTTCTAAATTTAATTCAATTCCTAAAGCAGATGTTGCATTTGCTTGAGGGTCAGCATCAATTAATAGTATTTTCTTTTCTAATACACCTAGGCTAGCTGCTAAATTAACTGATGTTGTAGTTTTACCAACACCTCCTTTTTGATTAGCAATTGATATAATTTTACCCATTTTATAATTTAAAATATCTTTAATAATTAACTAATATGATGATTTTTTATTGCTAGATATAAATAAAAGTAATTATTTTTTCAACATTGTTAAAAACTGTATATTTATCTAATGGAATTATTATATAATTTTTTTGAATCAAATCTTGGTTGGGGTGATTATGTTTATCATCGCGGATTTATTTTATTTATATCTTTATTCTTTTCAATTTTATTTTTACAATCTGGTCTAGATAAGTTGTTTTCATTTACATCTAATCTAGATTATTTTAAAGATCATTTTAAGAATACATTTTTTAAAAAACAAGTAAAATTTTTATTAATAGTGATTACATTTTTAGAATGTGTTACTGGGTTTTCATTTTTATATGTATTATTTGAAGTTTTGTGTTTAACTAGTCTAGGTCTATTAGTTAATCATTATTTAATTGCTATATTTTTATGTTTGATGACTTTATCTTGTCTTTTTTTAGGTCAAAGAATTGCTCAAGATTATGCTGGGGCTGTGAATCTTGGTATTTATTATTTAATTGCTTTGTTAGGTTTATTCTTGCCGGTGATTTTTTTAGAATTTTTGTAGCCAAATAAATTATTTTCCTTTATTATATTATCTACATATGTAGGAACCATCTTTTCCCAGCCTTTATCATCTTGTTTAATCATTTTTAAAACTTTCGTAGAAAAAATACTTAAGTACTCCTCTTTATATCCTTTTAAATCAATAATTCTTTTATTAAATAAGAAAAAATCATACAAGGGCTTTATTCTAGGCTGAATAGATAAATTTTTTGCTGTTTTGAGAATAGTCTTTGTATCAGGTTTATATGGGTATACATACACCTTAATATCTCGGTTAAACATTTTACCTACACCTTCAAGTATTCCTCCATTTAAATGCCGATAAAATCTAGATTCAAATATTTCTTGTAAATTTGTTAATCCAAGTATGATACCAATTCTCTCTTTAGTAAATCGACCAAAATAATCAAGCAATTTATAATATCTTTGATAGTTTGATATCATTACAGTTTGTCCAATGGAACATAAAACATCGACTCTATCAAGAAAATCTTTTTCATTAATATCGCCCTCTTCCTTTAAATTATTTAATGTGATTTCAAATAATACTTGCAAATTATCTTCATTGACACGATTTTCTTTTATGAATTCATTTAAACCGTTTTTAATCATATCAATATTAACTTTTGTAACAGGTCTAAAACTTCCTCTTAAAGCTAATATATTCTTTTTATAAAGAAGATCAGATGGCTGCATATTTTGTCCGTCTGGACCAAATGTAACAGCTTCAGTCATACCATTTTTTACAAGCAAAAGACTTAATAACCTATTGTCTACATGTTGAAATTTTTGACCATTCATTTTAACCATATCGATTTCTACCTGTTTTCGTGTTAAATTATCATAGAGGCTTTGAATAAATTGTTCAGGTCCATTCATGTGGTAAAAGCAAGCATACATTAAATTAACACCTAGTATTCCAACAGTCTCTTGCTGTAATTTTGCTTCGTGATCGTGAAGGCGAATATGTATAATGACATCATTGGGTTCATCATTTTCATTTATCTGAAATCTAACTCCCATCCATCCATGTCCAGGATTTAAGTCATCGTTGTATTTTGTAGTTGTTATGGTGTTAGCAAAAGAAAAAAATAGTTTTTTTGGATATTTTTTTCGGTCTAATCTTTCTTCTAATAGTAAATATTCTCTATTTATCATCTTTTTTAATCTAGATTCACAAACATATCTACCATCTTCTTCTTTACCATAAATAGCATCACTTACATCCATGTCATATGCAGACATAGCTTTTGCAATTGTGCCAGATGCTCCTCCAGATCTAAAAAAATGTCTTACAACTTCTTGACCAGCACCAATTTCTGAAAATGTACCATATATATTTTCATGTAAATTAATGTTTAGAGCTTTTTGTGCAGGGGATAAAATCACATTTTCCATTGTATGGTAATTAATATAATTATTACAAATTTAGTGTAGTTTGTTAAAAAAGAGTAAAAAAATTAAATTTATTGTATGAAAAATGAAGTGTTATTTTTAGGTACTGGCACGTCTCAGGGTGTTCCAATTATTGGTTGTGACTGTCCTGTTTGTTGTTCAGATAATAAAAAAGATAATAGGTTAAGAGCTTCATTATTAATTAAAATTAATTTTTTTAATATTTTAATAGATATAGGACCCGATTTCCGTTCACAAATGTTACAAGCAAATAATAGTAAAGTTAATAGTATTTTAATAACTCATAAACATAGAGATCATACTGCTGGTCTTGATGATTTAAGGCCGATTTATTATTTAAATAAAAAACCTATAGATATATATGGTGAGGATAAAGTATTAGAATCAATAAATAATGATTTCAAATATTTATTTGATGGTCCTGATTATCCGGGTAAACCTAAAATAAATCTTAATACAATCAGTAATAATTCTTTTTTTATAAATGATATTAAGATTACACCCATTAGAGTTATGCATCACAAATTACCAATTTTTGGCTATAGAATAGGTGATTTGTCATATATAACAGATGCTAAATATATTTCTAATTCAGAAAAAAATAAAATTAAAGGTTCTAAAGTTCTAATTATTAATTCGCTACAAAGAGAGTCTCATATTTCACACTATAACTTACAAGAATCACTTGAACTAATTAATGAAATAAATCCCCAAACTGCATATCTTACTCACATCAGTCATAATATGGGACTCCATAATGATGTACAGAAAGAATTGCCGGCAAATGTTTTTTTAGCATATGATCAATTGTCAATTACAATTTAATTGATAGCTTGTTTAATTGCAATTAATTTTTTTAGTAAACTCTCTAATTCTTCTAGAGGCAACATAGTTGATCCATCAGAGAGAGCTTGTTTGGGATTTGGATGAGTTTCAAGAAAGATTCCATTTGCTCCAGCTGCTACACCAGCACATGCAAGAGTTTCTATATACTGTGGAGTTCCTCCAGAAACTCCATGTATTTGATTTGGTTTTTGATTTGAGTGGGTTGCATCTAAAACAACTGATAAATTATACATTCCTAAAATAGGAATATTTCGCATATCAACAACAAGGTTTTCATAGCCAAAAGA
>CEQM01135722.1_pt1 | contig 11542 bp, 8 predicted proteins | sample 531111 | NCBI WGS metagenome assembly CEQM01 (sample SAMEA2621278, study PRJEB7988) | marine metagenome | biome: marine biome (ENVO:00000447); feature: deep chlorophyll maximum layer (ENVO:xxxxxxxx); material: "saline water (ENVO:00002010), including plankton (ENVO:xxxxxxxx)" | depth 120 m
GTATTTCTCTTGCCTCAGTTTATGTTATTGGACCTGATCAATTCTCTAATATTATCATAGATAATTATGAATCTGATCATCGTGGTGTATTTGCAATTTTTAATATTGATTATTAATTTTCTTTTGATTTACTGTTGAATAATTGTAGTCCAACTGGAAATAATAAAAAAAGAAAAATAAATTTTTGTGTTATTATTCCAATAATTGTTATTATTAACAATAGAATACATAAGATGTGATAGTCAATTTCTTTCATATTAAAATATTTCTTTTACTAATATATATTATATATTTGGAAAAAATATATTAATTATTATTCGTGAAAAATAATCAATTAAAAAACAAAATATATAACATTATTTTTACCACTAATGGTAAGTATGCTTATCTTTTTGATGTTTGGCTACTAGTTTTTATACTTTTATCTTGCCTTGCAGTTATATTGGAGAGTGTCCCAAGCATTGGTTTGGAATATGGAAAAACTTTATCTGTAATTGAATGGTTTTTTACTATTATATTTACTGTTGAATATATATTAAGAATTTATTCTTCTAAAAAAACATGGAAATATATTTTTTCTTGGTGGGGTATTATTGATTTATTAGCGATTTTACCTACTTATATTAGTGTTTTATTTCCTGGAGCAGAAACTGTTACAGTACTATTAGATATTAGAATATTAAGACTTATTAGAGTTTTTAGAGTTTTTAAACTAAAGAAATATATTACGGGAGGTAATATTATGATGATTGCTTTAGATAAATCTAGGCCTAAAATTTTAGCATTTGTTCTATTCATTTTATTAGTAGCAGTAGTGTTAGGGTCATTAATGTATGTAATTGAAGGTCAAAAAAATGGTTTTGATACACTTCCAGACTCTATTTATTGGGCGATAGTTACTCTTACTACAGTTGGATATGGAGATGTTGTTCCAGTTACGATTTTGGGTAAAATTATAGCAACTTTTATTATGATTTTAGGTTATGGTATTATTGCTGTTCCAACTGGAATAGTTTCTGCTGAAATTGCTAAGGAAAATAATCCAAATTCTAATAAATAATAATTTAAAATTTAAGCTTAACTGATAGGTAGATATTTCTAGGTGATTGAACAAAGTATTTATTTAATCCATCCCAATCTACTATCCCATTATTAAAATAATAATTGTCAGTTATGTTATTAATAAATAGAGAAATTGAGTGATTTTTGATAAAATAATCTACTCTTCCATTAATTAAGATATAATCATTTAAATACTCAGAGTTTTCAAAATTCATATAAGATTTACTTTGATAACGAGTTGACAAACTAAATGCAATCTTTTTAAAGGAATATACTATTTCCTGATTGATAATAATTGATGGTGTTAATATTGGTGTAAATGTGATATTATTTTCTTTGATAATACTATTATTAAAAGATGAATTGTTAATTAGTTCGATATTGTTATTTAGTTTGTAAAAAGAATGTAACTCGATTCCACTTCGTGTACTTTTATCAACATTACTTGTTAAAGCAAGACCATTAGGCCCATAAGCACCGTTAAGTACTCGTTCATTATTAAAACTTAAATGATAAAAATTAATATTTAAATTAAAGTTATTAACCTGATGTCTAATTCCTAATTCATAATTAACAACATGTTCTGGCTTAACACTCGATATTAAAGAATTACCATATTCAGGCATTAAGTAATTTCCATTTTCGTCAGTAGGACATAGATATAATAAGATATCATTTCCTTCAAACATATCATATCTAGATGGCTCTCTACTGCTCCTTCCAATATTGAAATATAGTGTAATATTCCTTTCGTCAATCATCTTTGATAATCCTGAATAACTTATCCCGAATTTAGGATTTATAAAACTCCAACTAATAGTACGAAAGTTCATATTTCCATTATAATCAAACCAAGATTTACGAAATTGTAGGTCTCCAAAAAATAATACATCATTTATATTGTACTGTATTTTTTGAAAAGCACTTATTTCATCTTTATATTTAGTGTTCTTATTCCATATGTTACCTGATAATTTTTGACTTTCAGTAAATTTATTAATATATGTATTTGTATGAAAACCAGTAGTTGCTTGAAATCCATTATGTTTATATGTGTAATTGCTATATAAACCAAGTAGATTAGATTTTACTTGATAATTAAAAATATCAGATTCTGTAGCTAACTGTCCTAAATAGTTTGGTAAGTCAAAATCCCACCATCCGTCAGCTAATGTATAATATATACTTGATTGAATATTGTGTTTTTTATTAGGATTAAAACTGTTTTGGATTTGTAGTAACATTTGTGAGAAATCATCTTTTTCAAATTCAGAATTACTATTTGTAGTTCTATCACAATTAATTTCTTCTTCAGATACAGCCATCCATGATAATTCATTTTTTTGATTACCTGCTAAAAGATTAATTTTCCATATTGATTTATCTAAAAAAAGTCCTGAACTTAAAAATAGAGATTGTGCATTATTTGAAGAATGTTGTTTAAATCCATCGGAGTAGATTTTAGAAAGCCTCACATAAATTCCTTTTTTATTTTTTACACCACTGTTATAAGAACTATAAGCCCTAAATGAATTATATGACCCATATCCTATGCCAAAATTAATTTCCTTAGGTTTATTTAGTTTTTTTGAAAAAATCTCAATACTTCCAGCATAGCTAGCAGTTCCATTCTTAGATGTACCAATACCGCGTTGAATTTGAATTTTATCAACAGATTGTAAGATATCTGTATAATTAGAAAAATAAAATGCATGATCAGCTGGGTCATTTAGCGGAACCCCATCAAAGGTTATATTAATTCTCGTTTGGTCAATTCCTCTTAAAGTAAAATAGGAATAACCTTGAGTGTGTCCACCATCAGCATGTGCTATAATTGACGGTGTTTTGCTAAATAAAAATGACGGCTCTTGACCTACAGAATTAGCTTGAATTTCTTCTAGTGTAATATTTTGATATGTAACTGGTGTTAGTTTATCTGCTTGATAAATAATTAAGATATCATTTAATTTTTGGATAGAGTCGATTGAGTTTTGAGCAAAAGAGAGCTGTATAATAAATATGAATGTAAATAGAATTTTGTTCATTGTATTAATGTGTTAAATTAATAATTCTTTTGATGTATTATCATCACAAGTTCAACGGGTATAATCTCAGCCTTGTAGCACCCCCAATAATGTAGCAAATTTATTCAATTTAGATGTAAAAATAATTATTATAATAAAATATTTTATTTACCGATGCAGAAATCTTGAAAAATAGAATCTAATAAATTTTCATTGGTAATTTCTCCAGTTATTTCGCCAAGAAATTCGAGACATCTTTTGATGTCAATAGATAAAAATTCACCAGATACATTAGAATTTAAAGCATTTTCTACATCATTAATGCTATTTAATGTATGTAACAGTGACTCATAATGTCTATGATTGATAATAATAATTTGTTGATTAATAACTGCCCATTTTTCTACTTGCTTGATAATTAATTTTAATACTTGTTGCACACCTTGACCTTTAGTTGCCGAAATATTTACGATAGGTAAATTTGGCAATGTTTTTAAATGTATTTTTTGATTGTCTAAGTCTGATTTGTTAGCAAGAATAATTATTTTATTATTATTTAATTTTGCTGCTATTTTCTTTAAATCATTTTGTTCTTCATTTTCTTTAAATTCTGTTTTATCAATCATATAAAGAACAAATGCTGATTTGTGAATTGTTTCATATGTTTTTGATATGCCTATCTTTTCTATTTGATTATTTGTTTCACGAAGTCCTGCAGTATCAATAAATCTAAATTTATACCCTTGAATTGTTATTTCCTCTTCAATTGTATCTCTGGTAGTACCTTTAATATTTGATACAATTGCTCTGTCCTCGTTCAAGATGGTATTTAATAATGTTGATTTACCAGAATTGGGGTTTCCTACAATAGATATAGGAATACCATTTTTTATAGCATTTCCAAATTTAAATGATTCAAGTAATTTTTGAATTTTAGTTTTAATAATCGTAATTAACTTTAATAAATCTTTTCTATTAGCAAATTCAACATCTTCTTCACTAAAATCTAACTCTAACTCAATCAGTGATGCAAATTTTATAAATTTATTTCTGAGATTTTTAATTTCGTTTGAAAAACCACCCTTCATTTGTTTCATTGCAAATTCGTGAGATTTTTCTGTTTCAGAAGATATTAGTTCAGCTACTCCTTCAGCTTGTGAAAGATCTAGTTTTTGATTTAAAAATGCTCTTAATGTAAATTCACCTTTTTTTGCTATTCTAGACCCATGTTTAATTAATAACTGGATGATTTTGTCTTGAATATATATTGATCCATGGCAAGATATCTCAATTAAGTCTTCTCCGGTATAAGATTTAGGATTTTTAAATATTGTGATTAATACTTCATCAATAATTTTATTATTATCAAGTATATGTCCTAGTATCACTTTATTATGATGATTTAAAGATATTTCTTTCTTATTGTGAGCTTGAAATATTTGATTACATATTTTTAATGTATCATTTCCTGATACTCTAATTATTGATATTGCTCCTTTCCCTAGAGCAGTTGAAATAGAACATATTGTATCATTATTTACAATCATATATATAATGTAATTTTTTTTACAAATTTAATTTATTATTATTAGTTAATATTTTATTTTAATTTGATTTATTTTCTATGTTTGTGTTATATCAATAATAGAACTTAATATTTTAAAGATAATGAGTGTTTTAGTTAATAAAAATTCTAAAGTAATTGTTCAAGGATTTACTGGTGGGGAAGGTACATTTCATTCAAAAGAAATGTTAAAATATGGTACAAATATTGTGGCTGGAGTAACTCCTGGGAAAGGAGGAGTTATTCATCTAGATAGACCAGTATTTAACTCTGTAGCTGAGGTTCTAAATGAATTCGATGCTGATGTCTCAATAATCTTTGTGCCTCCTAGATTTGCATATTCGGCTATTGTTGAAGCAATTCAATGTGGAATTAAAGTTATTGTTTGTATTACTGAGGGAATTCCTACAAAAGATATGATAAAAATTAAACATATGTTGAATGAATCTGAATCCGTATTAGTAGGACCCAACTGTCCTGGTATTATTACACCTGGAGAAATAAAAGTGGGAATTATGCCTGGTTTTATCCATAAAAAAGGTAGAGTTGGTGTTATTTCTCGTTCAGGTACATTAACATACGAAGCTGTTGACCAATTGACTAAAGTAGGTTTAGGGCAATCTACATGTATAGGTATTGGAGGTGATCCAGTTATTGGAACAACTACTTTAGATGCTGTAAAATTGTTTATGAAAGATGATGATACAGATGGAATCATTTTAATTGGTGAAATTGGTGGGCAAATGGAAAATGATGCAGCTCATTGGATAAAAGAACATGGTACTAAGCCAGTAGTTGGTTTTATTGCTGGTCAGACTGCTCCCAAAGGAAGAAAAATGGGACATGCTGGAGCAATTGTTGGAGGGGAAGATGATACTGCACTAGCTAAAATGAAAATAATGAAAAAATGCGGTATTACTGTTGTAGATTCTCCAGCGAATATTGGAGAAGCAATGTTAAAAATATTAAATTAAACAATGAAGTTACTAAATAATAAAACAGTTATTGTAACTGGAGGTTCTAGAGGTATAGGTAAATCTATAGTACTTAAATTAGCTGAACATGGAGCAAATGTAGTATTTACTTATTTATCATCCTCTAAGGAAGCAGCTATGGTCGTTGAAGATGCTAAAAAATATGATACTAAAATTATTGCTTTGAAATCTGATGCTTCAAATTATATAGATTGTGAAAATTTAGTGGAAGATATTTTAAAAGAATTTAATAGTATAGATGTTCTTGTTAATAATGCAGGGATAACAAAAGATAATTTATTATTAAGAATGACTGAGGACGATTTTGATAAGGTTTTAAATGTAAATATGAAATCTGTATTTAATATGACTAAAGTAATTCAAAAAACTATGTTAAAATCTAGAAAGGGGTCAATTATTAACTTAGGTTCTATTGTAGGCAGTAAGGGTAATGCAGGCCAGGCTAATTATTCTGCTTCTAAAGCTGCTATTGTTGGATTTTCTAAGTCAATTGCCCTAGAACTTGGCTCGCGTAATATCAGGTGTAACGTGATTGCCCCAGGATTTATAGAGACAGAAATGACAGAGCATCTTAATCAAGAAATTGCACAAGAGTGGAAAAAAAATATTCCCTTAAAAAGAGCAGGTTCAGGATTCGATGTTGCTAATTTAGTATTATTTTTAGCTTCTGACTTATCCTCTTATATTTCGGGGCAAGTTATTAGTGTTTGTGGCGGTATGTCTACTTAATTGAAAAATGATGTTTTTCAGTTCTATTATTATTAATACTTCTTTTTTTTATCTATTCTTATCTATATTAGTCAGCTTATTGTTAAGTTTTTTTCTTTATAAGAAAAAAATTGGATTAAAAGATTTGCCAAAGCATTTTCTTTATACATTATTCTTTTTAAGGTTCTTGGTATTTTTTTTACTTTTTTTTCTTTTATTTAAACCTGAATTGAAACTAAATAATAAAATAATAGAAAATCCAAAACTTGTTTTTTTGCAGGATAACACTAAATCTATTATTTCAAATAATGATTCGTTATTTTATCAGTCTCAATATTTAGTGCAATTAGATTCAATTAGTAAATTGAAAACAATGGATATTGAGATTATTCCTTTTGATATTGATCTTTTAGATAAAGAAATTGATTATGAAGGACAAATTACAAATCTTAATTCTGTTTTGAAACAGGTTTCTAATTCTTTTTCAAATACTAATGTTGGAGCATATATATTAGCTTCGGACGGAATTTATAATGAGGGTTTTAATCCTCTGTATTCGGACATCTTTTTAAATGCTCCATTATATACTGTTTTATTGGGCGATACTATGGATAATCCAGATCTTAGTATTAAAACTATTAGAAATAATAAAATTGGTTATTTAGAGAACAAAATTCCTGTTGAAATTTTAATTGAAGCTGTTAAAATGGAAGGTTCAAAGGTTCAGTTACAAGTTTTTAATCATCAAAGTGAATCAAAATATAATAAGCTTATCTATGATCAAATTATTAATATTGATAATGTTAATTACACTAATAATTTTAAATTTTTTATTTCACCTACTCAACATGGTTTACAAACTTATTATGTTGAATTAAAGTCGATTACTCATTCTGAAAAAAATCAACTAAATAACAAGAAGTATTTTTTCATTGATATAATTGATAATAGAAAAAAAATACTATTATTATTTTCAACTCCACACCCTGATGTTACAGCTATTAAAGAAAGTTTAGATGCTCAAGATCAATACCAAGTTGATTCTTATTGGGTGTCTCAGGAAAATCTTAGTAAAATTGATTATTCTAAATTAGATGAATATAGTTTAATTATTGCTCATCAATTATCTAATATTAATGATATAGAATTGTTGTCTTCAGTTCAAGATAAACCAATTTGGTATATAATTGGCTCTAATTCTAAATTAGATGTCTTTAATAATCAACAACAGATGATTGTTTTTGAAAACCAAAATAATATTTTTGAATTTAATAATGTTTCATTAAATAAAAATTTCTCATCTTTTTTAATTAATGATTCTATAGCTGATTTTATCGAAATGTCAACACCTTTTTTAACTCCTTTTTCTAACTATACAATTAATTCTTTTTCTGAGATATTGTTATATAAAAAAGTAGGTTCTTTAGTTACTGATAAACCTGTTTTATTCTTTATGGAAAATAAATATAAATTTTGTTTTTTAATAGGTGAAGGGTTATGGAGATGGAGACTTAATGACACTTATTTGAATGGTAGTAATTATATATTTAATAATTTTCTTGGTCAAATTGTTCAATATATGTTACTAGATGAAGATAAAAATAGATTTCATATTAATTATGAGCCTGTACAGACATCAAATAGCAAAGTCTTATTAGAGGCACAACTTTATAATAAGAAATTTGAATTAGTTAATGATTATGATGTACAAATAGAGTTGATTGATTCTATGGATGAACAATATTCTTTTAAGTTTTACCCAGTTGAAGATAAGTATTCTTTGGAAATAGATTTACCAAATGGTGAATATAGTTTTGTTGCTAAAACAAACATTAATAATGAGGAATTTATAGAAAAAGGTGATTTATTAATTTCTAATTTAAATCTTGAATCTAGAAATTTAGTAGCAGATTATAATTTATTAAATAATTTAGCAAGTTCGTACAATGGAAAAATATTTAATAAAAATCAATTAAGCGAAGAGATTGATTTGATTATTCAATCTTTAGATGCTAAGCCAGTAGTTTATTATAATTATTCTTTTAAATCATTGATTAATTATAAATCTTTATTGATTTTAATATTATTTTGTTTGTTTTTAGAATGGTTTATTAGAAGACGTTATATTAGTTATTGATTATGGTATTTTTTATATATAGATTTATAATTTTCATTTTATTTAGTGTATGTTTTTATTCTTGCTCTGTTTCTAGCTTATCACTTGATGTTGTAAGGCCTGCAGAAATAGATGTACCTAATCATATTCAAGATATTATCATTATTAATCGAAGTTTACCATCTAAAGGTAATCAAGTACAAAATGTTCTTGATGGTATTCTTTCAGGAGAAGGTATTGGAGACGATAAAAAGGGTAGTTTAAACTGTGTCAACGGTGTATTTAATATATTAAATATCAAAGATGATAATGTATCTCGATTTAATTTAGTTAATGCAGATGGTTTTACAAATGGAGATTATTTTAAAGGTACAGGTACAAGTGAGTTTCCAACACCAATTAAGTGGAAAAAAATAAATAAAGTTTTTCAAGATTATAATGTAGATGCTTTAGTTGTTTTAGAGACTTTTGATTCACAATCTTCTATTTTAAACGGTGGTACAGTAGAGAGAATTAAGTTCATAAATAAGAAAAAAACCAAAGTAACATTAATTGAAGCAATTCTAAATATTGAAGTTCAAGCTGGGTGGAGAATTTATGATGTAAAAAATGAAAAAATTATAGATGAAAAAAAATTTTTAGATCAAAAATCTTTCACATCGACTGGTTCAACATTTGAGTATGCTAAACAAAATTTGCCTAAGAAAAAAGATGCTATTTGTCAAACAGGCGAATTTGCTGGTCAACAATATGCCTTTAGGATATCCCCTAAAAAAGATAGAGTAAAAAGAAATTTTTATATTCATGCAAGTAAATCTTCAAAAGATGCAAATGTTGCATTTAAAAATGCATCAAGATCACTCAGGGATAGAAATTTTGATAAGGCTGCTGCTATTTGGCAAAATTTTGTTCAGAATGAAAATGAAGAAATAGCAGGGCGAGCATGTTTTAATATGGCTTTAGCATCGGAATTAAAAAATAACTATAACTTAGCAATAGAATGGATAAAAAAATCTATTTATTACAATAATAAAAAAGCAGAGAATTATTTTATTATTCTAAAAAATAGAAAAACTGAAATTAAACGAGTAGAAAAACAATTAAAAAAATAGATATTATGAATAATCAAAAATTAAATTCTTTAGGTTTAGTAGGCTTATTTGCCTTTATTTTTATTTTATTATTTGGGACACGTATGACGTATACTGTGGGTCCGGGTGAAAAAGCTATAGTGTTTCAGCGATTTGGTAAAGGTCTAGATAAAGATAATGTTAAACACCAAGGCTTTCATCTTATTGCTCCTTGGAATGAGAGATACATTTATAATGTAAGAATACAAGAAGATTTATCCCTTATGGAAGTTTTATCAAAAAATGGTTTAACAATTAAAACTGAACTTTCATATAGATATAAGCCTCTTGATAGTAAAATAGGATATGTTCATGACGAATTAGGTTTAGGTTATCATGAAAATATTATTATTCCTGAAATTCGATCTGTTACTAGAGAAGTAATTGGTGAGTATTTGCCTGAAGAATTATATTCTACTAAAAGAGAGGTGATTGAAGATGAAATTTATGAAAGAACAAAAATTTCATTAGCTCAAAAAAATCTATTATTAGATGCAGTTTTAATAAGAGATGTTACACTACCAAAAACTTTACAAGATGCAATTGAAAATAAATTAAAGCAAGAGCAAATGTCCTTAGAGTATGAGTTTAAGATAGAGCAGGCAGAGAAGGAAGCTCAGAGGCAAATTATCGAGGCGGATGGTAAGGCAAAAGCAAATAGAATTTTAAGTGCAAGTTTGACCGATAATGTGTTAAGAGATAAAGGTATAGAAGCAACTTTAAAATTGTCTGAATCACCCAATAGTAAAGTTGTTGTTGTTGGGGCAGGACAAGATGGTATGCCTTTGATTCTTGGAAATTAACTATTTAATTTTTTTTGAATTATAAACATTTTATCTCTATATTCTGCTGCTTCTAGAAAATTCATAGAGATTGCAGCAGAGTTCATAAGTTTTTTTGTTGATTTAAGTTCATTTTTTAATTCTTGAACAGATAATGTATTTATTTTATTTTTAAAATTATTATTATCTTTTTTAGACTTTGTATTTATTAATAAAGTATCTGATTTTACTCTTTTATTAAGAGATTTTGGTTGGATATTGTTGATCTTATTATATTGTTCTTGAATTTGTCTTTTTCTATTTGTTTCACTTATTGTTTCTTGTATAGATTTTGTAATCTTATCTGCATATAAAATACTTTGACCATTAATATGTCTTGCAGCTCTACCTATCGTTTGAATTAAAGATTTCTTAGACCTTAAAAAACCTTCTTTATCTGCATCCATTATTGCAACTAATGATACTTCGGGTAAATCTAACCCCTCCCTTAATAAATTTACTCCAATTAAAACATCAACTTTACCTTTTCTTAGATTTTTCATAATATCAATTCTTTCTATTGTATCAACATCAGAATGAATATAAGTTGATTTCACTCCTGCTTCAATAAGATATTTGCTTAATTGTTCAGCCATTTTTTTAGTTAGTGTTGTTACAAGTACTCTCTCTCTTCTTTTTATTCTGAGATCAATTTCGTTCATTAAGTCATCAATTTGATTTTTAGATTTTCTAATAATTATTTTAGGCTCAAGTAAACCAGTAGGTCTAATTAATTGTTCGGAAATATTATTTTTAGATTCATTTAACTCATAATCTCCAAGAGTTGCACTTAGATAAATTACTTTTTTTTTAATTTTTTCAAATTCTTGAAATGAAAGTGGTCTGTTATCAAGTGCAGAAGGTAAACGAAAGCCGTATTCTACAAGTGTTAATTTTCTAGACCTATCTCCACCATACATAGCTTTTATTTGTGGTATAGTTACATGACTTTCATCAATTATTAATAAAAAATTATCTTGAAAATAATCCATTAAACAAAATGGTCGTTCACCTTCTTTTCTTCCATCTAGATATCTTGAATAATTTTCCACACCACTGCAGTATCCAAGTTCTTGTATCATTTCAATATCATAATTAACTCGTTCTTCTAATCTTCTAGCT
>CEQM01132432.1_pt1 | contig 11518 bp, 8 predicted proteins | sample 531111 | NCBI WGS metagenome assembly CEQM01 (sample SAMEA2621278, study PRJEB7988) | marine metagenome | biome: marine biome (ENVO:00000447); feature: deep chlorophyll maximum layer (ENVO:xxxxxxxx); material: "saline water (ENVO:00002010), including plankton (ENVO:xxxxxxxx)" | depth 120 m
CTTCATCAGGGAATCCGGCATCTTGTTCGGATGCTGGCAATTCAACTAGTACGAAATGTTCAGTGTAAGGAAGGATTTCATACGTCCCATTTTCAGGCAACTGAGCCCTCATAGTGTCCATTGGTAAATCCATCATATGACGTTGATCAAGAGGTGTATCCCACCACTCGTAAGAAGATTGACTTTCCGTTTCTGTTGTGAGCATTTCACCAAATGTCATCGAAAAAATGAGGACCGCTACGCAAAAGGCGATTGTTGCTCCCAATGTAATGTTGAGTTGATTCTGACTTCGAGCAGGATCAGCCTGTCCTTCCTTAATTTCCTGCTCAGGGATTTCTGGTGTTGGAGGAACTTCGAATCCTTCCGCCTCAAGGATGTCCTCTGCCATGTGTGACGCTATGGGTCGACCTTGAAGAGGATGGCGATGCTTTGACTTTCCTCAAGAGAACCAATTTCATTTGTTCAATAATCTGAACGTAAGCGGTACTTCTTGTTCCCAAACATACTGTGCTTGTTTGTTGAGTCCGAGTTTGTCAAATACATCAGCAGTACTGTGAACACCATCAATCCCTTTCATGACAGCTCGTGGGGCGAGGGTTGCAATTCGAACAAATCCTTTCTCCCACAACGCGAGTGCTGTTATTGCATCTTGTCCAGTTGGAACAGTTCGCTTGAGTCGCTTTCCAAACGGAGCTGGATGTTCAAAATCTGATGAGAGAAGTGTGGGCGATTCCCTCATCAATCGAACCTTGGAATAACGAGGTTTCATGAATTTCTTACGAATGGCTCTCCAATCCTTGTTTGCATAGGATACACCTTGCAAGTATTGGCTTTCATATGCGTAAATTGTCTCCTTGATTTCATTCCATACTTCCGCATCAATACAGTAAGAGTAGAAATGTTCGTGTGTTGGTTCAACGATATCGAGATCGGCCTCAGTAATTTCTCGATGTGGAAGATTCCAAACCTGGACCATGCCGACATCATTGTATGATTTAGCCCAGTCCGCTAGTGAGAGTGTTGTCTTGATGAAGTTCGGTCCTGGTATGAGATCGTCTTCAATCAAAATGACGCGTTCATATCCGTGAACATCGAATAGATCCCGTCTTGCACCGATGAGGTTTCTTCCAACTCCATAATTCTCTTCTCGAAGAATAACTGAAGTGCATGGAACTTCTGAATCTTGGATGATTTTTTGGATTGCTGGTTGATCTGATTTTGGACCACCATCGATGTAATGGTACACATCAATTCCACTCAAATCTTCGATGTTTTCTTTCAGTCCATCAAGAAGTTGCTGCATTAAATCAGGTCGATTAAAACTCACGGTAAAGAGAGCGGTTTTCATCCTAAGCACCTCTTCCGAGTAAGCGTTGTTTGAGATAGTAAAGACGTTCTTTGAATGTATTAGGGGGATGTCGAACATTGATCGGAAGCATGATTATTTCACTTGATTTCATGCTGCGAAAGACCTCACAAATGACAGTTGTATCGCAATCAATTTCATTCGTTCTTGGATTTATTCCAGCAAATCTTGCACCTTCACAGAATGGCTTAGAATTGTACACGCAGACTCCATTAAACGTTGACCAAACCGGGGTTTCTTGTTGAGGTATGCCGTGGTTCCACCAGGTTTCTTCCGATGTTTTTCGGGTTGCCCATGCATCGTAAAATTCGCCCATTGCATTGGTCGTATATCCTGAGACAATATCCCCTGGATGATGTAACAATGTCAAGACGTCAGATGGGTTGTAAATCACATCAGTTTCAATGAAAATAATTTTGTCAAACGAATTGAGATCGGATGCTTGTTCAAGACAATTATTTCGAGCTGCAGCGATGTTTTTCACTCGCGCCCCTTCCTTTCCAATCAAATGTTCAGTTCCGAGTTTGGTCGATGTGAATGTCGTTGTGCACCGTTTCGATAATTCCTCTGCATATCGTTTGAGAATTCGATCGGTACCATCCGTTGAATCATTCTCATAAATTGAAAGTTCTACAGAATAGTTCTCTAAGAGGCTGTCGAGCAACGTGTTGAGTTGCCGATTCCAATTCTTCAATCGCTTTGCATTGTTACGAGAGATGGTGCAGATGAGGATTTTCAAAATTCATCACCTCTCTTATCTTCTTCACCAAAGTGGTTGATTTTCCCTATGGACATTCCTATTTAAGGTCGAGGTAGTAGCACGACGCATGGCCAATGTTCTGGTGACAGGGGGCTCCGGAATGTTGGGGCGCCATCTCGTCCCAATCCTTGAGAAAACAGGCCACCTCGTCTATGCTCCTGACCGGGATGAATTGGATTTAACCGATTCATTGGCAACGATGAGTTATTTGAAATCAATCAAAATCGATACGGTTATTCATTGCGCTGCTTATGTTTCAGGTATTGCTTCCAATACAACGACAAAACACCATTCTTTCGATAGCAACGTAATGATGGGACTCAATTTGATACGTGCTTGTATTGAACTCGAAATCAAGAATATGATCAATGTTGGAAGTGCCACAGTCTATCCGAATGATGCTCCTCAACCACTGTGTGAGGAATCACTTGGCGATGGTGGTTTTGAAGGGCCAATCGAAGGATATGCTTTATCCAAATACGTGGTATACAGAGCATGTGTGATGGCAAATGAGCAACATAATACCTCTTTCAAAACGATACATCCATGCAATTTATTCGGTCCTTTCGACAATTTCTCATTGGAAACAGGACATATGTTGCCAGCGATTCTTCATCGAATGCATCAAGCGAAAGAAAATGGTAACACACCGGTTGTAATTTGGGGAGATGGTACTGCGAAGCGAGAATTTCTGTACGCTCCAGATTTGGCCGATTTCCTGAATTTTGCACTTTCTAAATTTACTGAATTACCAGAGGTCATGAATGTTGGTTCTGGAGTCGAAGTTAGCGTCAATGAAATGCATCAGCATATGGCTGAAGTCATAGGGTATAATGGTGAATTACAGCATGACTTGACCCGTCCAGTAGGTCGAAAAAGGCGATATTTGGAACTCTCAAAACAGAACGAATTCGGGTGGTCGCCAAAAACTCCATTTGAAGAAGCATTGATGTTCACGTATGACTATCTCAGGGGGACATTAGAGTGAGTTTACCATTAGCAACCAGTACTTGGGATGATGAAGAATACAATGCTATCCAACGCGTGATTGAAAGTGATCGGTTCAGTATGGGACCAGAAGTTGAAAAGTTCGAAAAGGAATTCGCTTCCTATTTCGGATCAAAATACGCTATCATGTCGAACTCAGGCTCCTCTGCGAATCTTCTTGCAGTTGCAGGAATGATATACGCTAAGGGCATTGATTTGAAGCCAGGAGATGAGGTACTTGTTCCAGCAGTGTCATGGTCAACAACGTATTTCCCAGTTCATCAGTATGGTCTTACAATGCGCTTCGTCGATATTAATGAAGAGACACTAAACATCGATTTAGATGCAGTCGAGGCAGCAATTACTGAGAAAACAAAACTCATTTTCGCAGTCAATCTTCTTGGTAACTCTGTTGACTATCATCGACTATTAGAGATTGCAGACAAGAACAACTTGCATGTTATCGAAGATAATTGTGAATCTTTAGGGGCGACAATCGATGGTAAGCAAGCGGGGACATTCGGTCTTGCCGGTACGTTCAGTTGCTTCTTTAGCCACCATATCTCAACAATGGAAGGTGGCGTTACGGTCACTGATGATGAAGAATTGTACCACGTAATGCTTTCACTACGCGCTCATGGTTGGACTCGAAATCTCCCTCAAGAGAACCATGTTGTTGAGAAATCAAATGATCCATTCATGGAATCCTTCCGCTTCGTACTTCCGGGATACAACTTACGTCCATTGGAAATGTCTGGGGCTATTGGGCAAGCTCAACTTCGAAAAGTGAATGATATTATCACAGGAAGAAGAAAGAATGCAGTCACCTTCCAAAATCTCATGAAAGAGGTGCCTGAAATAATCATTCAAAGAGAAGTTGGAGAGTCATCCTGGTTCGGCTTCTCGATCGTTTTGCCCGACTGGTGTGAACGTGCTCCAGTACTCGATGTATTGCGTGAAGCCGGTATCGAAACTCGACCGATCGTAGCTGGAAACTTCACCCTCAATCCCGTCATAGAACATCTCAATCATAGCATCCATGGGCCGCTTGATGCTGCAAATAAGATTCACGAACAAGGATTCTTTGTTGGGAATCACCACTATGATATTTCACAACAACTCCACCAATTCGCAAATTTGTTGAAGTCCTGCCTCGATGACCAGCGTCAATGAACGCATGTTTGATGAATTAGCACATAATGGCTAACATATGCGACAGGGTGCTCTGCACAGAACTTCCTTTGTTCTGATTGCATTGTTTCTAATGATGCCAGGTATCACTTCTGCTCAAGATGAGGCTGATTGGAGAAGCAACGGAATTGATCCAACCACATGGAGTGATGGTCCAGTTGTTGAAGAGACTCCAATGCAATTTTCGTATTACAATGACCCTGTGTTTTCTATTAATGTCACATATACGCCCGATCACTTTGAAGACGAAGTTAATGGAGAAATTATCATTGAATTGTTTCCTCAATGGGCTCCAATAACTGTTGCAAATATGGTCGAACATGTTGAAGACGGATTGTATGATGGAATATTTTTCCATCGAGTGATTAACGATTTCGTCACTCAATCAGGAGATCCTGAATGCACAACAGTCATCGTGTATCCCGCTACAAATCTGAATTGCGGTTCTGGTGGTACTGGAGAAACAATTCCGCTTGAACATGATGAGAACCTAAGTCACGTTGATGGAGCAATTGGAATGGCTCGAGGTGCGGACGAAGACTCCGCTGATTCACAATGGTACATCGCTGAAACAGAGGCTCATGGGCTTGATCCTGAAAACAGAGATGATGGAGGATATGCAACATTTGGTATTGTTCGCCAAGGAATGAGCCACGTGCGAGCGATTGCTGAAACACCAACATCTGATGATGCAACAGGTACAGATTTTGACAATCCATTTTCATCAGCAGGACGTCCTGTCTATGAAGTTCGTATCAATAAAGTCGAAATGATTGGAGTTGCAGATCCAGATGGGAAATTAAGTGGCCAAGGAGTCGATGGAGGCGAAGATGGAGGCGTTTCAACAGGACTTCTCGTTCTTATCTTGGTCGGTATTGCTGTAGGAATTGGTGGCGTGATGATGTTTGTCTCGAGTCAAAAAGTTGAGTCTGTGGACGTTAAGGTTTATGATGCAGAATTACTCGATGAAAATGAAACATCGAGCACAACGTGACGTACTCGCGGTGCATACCATTTGACCTTCTCGAGATGCTGATGACTGCAGTACCAATCACGACCGTCTTCTCGAGCATAATTCAAGCAGGTTTGGATTGTATCCCTTGTCCATTCTTCGATGTGCTCTTCTTCAACATTCATGTGAATATGCATGCTTCCACCTTGCTCTTTGAGTGCTAAAACCGCAAGATTCCATGCTGCTTCAGAACTTGGAAGTAGGCCCAGTAGAACACGATCTGCAACTCGGTTTAATGCTGGTAGTGTGGTTTGATTATCTCCCTTGTGAATTGTGATCGATTGTGAAACTTCATTCTTTTGAGCAGCCCATTGCAACGCTTTGATGCTCTCAGGGTTTAGTTCACAAGCATGAACATGAGCGGCTTTTCCATGAATAAGTAGCGGAAGAGAATAGTAACCAATACCTGCAAAGGCATCAACAATGATTTCTTCCTTAACATCGAGAGCCCCCATCCGGTGACGTTCTGTAACATTGCCAGAGGAGTACATCACTTTGCATGCATCAAATCCGTAGTATAGGCCATTGTCTTTTACTTCGACCCAACCAGAATCTCCAAGCAATAATTCCATTTGAGAGGAGCGGATTGTATCGTTTGCAATAGGATGTTGTCTTCCAATCCTTCGTGCTTGTAATACGTCTGCAATCTGTGTGAAGAAGTCAAATGTATCTTCAATTATGTCATCCCAAATTGGTTGAGTAAACGCTTCTTTAGGAAAGAGAATAAGATCATCTAATCGCTCCCATTTTGTAGGAATTAATTGTATAATATGCTCCATGTCTGTCGAAATATACCTTCGAACCACCGCCTCAATTTGTTGATGAGGATTTAATGACGGGGGCGAATGTTCAAACATTATCTTCTCAATTCTGTAAGGAATATCAGTTGAGAACTCTGGAGGAGTTGTGGAATAAATTGGAAGAGCAAGTTCTTCATTGACTCGTACAGGCGTGTACTGTTTGTTCAATGCCTTTTTTCGACGCAGATGTTCATACATCTGCTCTCCGAACTGTATTGGGACAATGACTGCAACAAGTTCCTCCATAACCACGCCACTGACCACTCCTATGGGGAAGTCCTTTGAAGGACTTCGGATTGTAGAGGTATCATGGAAGCCGAGAATATTGGAAAATTACGTCTTTTCAGTCTCTGTTTAACACTGTTTTTCGTGATACCAATCCTCGCACCTCTCGTCTCTGCTGATGGCATGGCCGCATGCGATGGTGCGGGAATGAGCGAATGTGATGATTACGATTCGAATGACGATGGAACACCACATCAGCAGGATTGGATTCGAGGAACCTATGACTTTGATTTGGAGGATACTTCCAGAATTACACTTTCGTTGAGTTGGGCGATTCGAGAATTTGATAGAAGTAAAGTCGGCCTCGATGATCCACTGATTCAAACAGCACTTGCAAACGATGGCTTGGATGTAAACGATGGAATTCCAGCAGACATGATTCGTAGTTACTTTGCTTATGACGACGGCTCTGGAACAGTTGGCGATCGAATGCTAGGAGAAGTCCAGAGCACAATTCAAGACCTTCTTTCATCAGGATTTGGAACTGTAAACGGCATTAACACACAATACGATACGTCCTATACAGAAGGAAGCACGACAATTCCTTGCACAACAGATGCTTCAATAGATTCGATTTATGGTGGAGAAGGGGCAAGTCAAAACAACGTGTTCGACCCTCCATTATGCTTCTCGACAATAGCCGACATCAGCTTGTCAACCAGTACGTTCAATCTTCTCAATAATTCAGATTTAGACTTGGAACGAGCGTATCAAGGTCTCTTGATCATGGGTTCTGAGCTTACAACAAAATTCGATGTTTTCGCTGAGCCAGGTCATGCATCAACATTTTCAATCAATCCACCAGATTACGCAACGATCATCGGCGTTGATAGCAATGGTTCCGTTGCTGCTCGACCAGGCCCTCCTGCATACTTTGCAGGTGAGTGGACTGTCGATAATCTCGATGCAGGAGTTGGCGATTCTCGGATTGACCAAACAGTGAGCCTTACCATGGCATACCGAAATTCATCAACCACCCAAGTGGTTGAACTCGATCCTAATGATGAAGCAATTTCTCTTTATCTCAAAGTTGATTTATTCAATGAACAAGCTGTCCAAATCGACTTCATTGCTGGATTGAAATATCTGGATCAAAATACGATGACGGACTGGGGGATTTCTCTTGTCGAGTTGTCAGAACTTGCTACAATCCCTCAGATTACTTCCGATGGAATTCGTCTTGCATATGAAAATGGAATTGCTCCATTGGATGACTTTACCGATCAATTCCCCGTTGATTCAATTGGGGATGCCTTTTCCGATTCAATTCCTGGAAATCAAAATATCGAGATGGGTCAATTAACGTGGGTAAGTGATTCTGTAGCAGATGGGATACAAGGCGCAGCAGGTGGGCTGAATTACACGCACTCAACAGGTTGTTCAGAAACAGTGACGCCTCCAGCAACCCTCTCATACTGTATTCAGGGCCCTTCTGCAATGGGATATAATCATCCGATTTATCTTCGTTCAACAAGCAATACATTCAATCTTGGTTTACTCGATATTATCCAGGACAATATCCCCGAAACACAATTCTCAACACAAATAAACAGCATCACAGAAGAGGATTTACGTCGAGTAATGGATGCAGGTCTTTCTCTCGAAACTGTTCTGAATACCGATTTCCTTGAAAGTATGATTCCATCAGATTTACCTCCAACAGAGATTACGTTGGAATTGATTTTACCGAGTTGGATTGAAACCATAGACGGTGAGGATAGAATTATCCTCCAACATTCTCTCGAGGGTGATAATCGCAATGAAATATCAATTGCAGGTCCTTCTCCTTACACATACAATCATCCAATTTCCAATGCAGCAGGCGATGTAATTTGTGTCCAAACCCAGAAAACGTGTGTATCGACTTCACTTGACATTGACTTCGATACGTTCGATGTTAACGAGTGGACTAAATCTGTATCTGTCGAGTTTGGTCTCGAAGCCAGTGCTGTTGTTCACCGAGTCGCTTTGCCACAAGGGTACTACGATGTTAATGATGATACGACCATAAGAATGGATGTTATTCCAAGTGACCTGGTTCGATTAATGGGCGATATAATGGGTAGGACAGATGATCCGAAGGTTATTCGACAATGTCTTGATCCTGATTCTTCAGAGGCTGATTGTGATCCAGACAGACTCATAGAATTCAATCTTACTTCAGAAGGTTTGATGGATCTTGGAACAGATGTTGGTGTCAAATTAACCAATGAAATACAGATACTGTCAAAGGAACTCACTGAATTTGAAGATTCACCATTTAACGAAGTCGATATTGGTGATTTTGAGATTAAAACCAGTCTTGCTGGACTTGGCGAACCCGGGCCAATAGTAGGCGATGAGATTCCTCTAAGCGTTTCGATTAAGATTCCAAAGGTGAGGTATACCCTCGCAATATCCAGCCCATGGGGTGATCTTTTCTCAGGAGATTTGGATTTGTTGACATTCTCACTACTCACTGAAGATTCAATACGCTCGCCGTTCCTATCTCCAATGGTTTCGATGATCGATAGCATCTCGACGATGTTCTCAAACAGCATAGTTTCAACAGATGGCATAACCTTCCCTCCAGAAGATGGTGAGGCTTTGACCTTCTCGACTGGTTCGTGGGATACGACAATGCATGAAGAAACTGAATTGGATTTGTCAGGCCCAGTGAGTTTCACACTACCAAAAGGAATCAAGGCTATTGAAGCAACATCAACGCAGGGCAATATGGTTCTCTCTACGGAAGATGGGCGCCAGGTGATTACCTATACGATTCCTCCAGACGGTCTCGATGATGAAGTCACCATCCGATTGCAAGTGACTTGGATGTATCTTCTAGGTCAATTCTGGGCATATCCAGCCGTTGTGTTTATCCTATTGATTCTCCTCATACGCAGACGCCGTAAGAAGAAGCGAAAGAAGAGAGCTGCACGTGAATCAAAGAATTCTCTGCTCAAAGCACAGAAGATGGGCTTATCAGAATCCGATTTCGCTCAGATGGCTGGCCTTGTTGATCGTCAAGTCGGTGGTTATGAAGAGGGAATCGATCCTTTCGAAGCCATGCAGAATGACGAATTCAATTAGCGATGCAAAGCTTCGTGAATTCTGTCAGCAAGTGATGGGCCAATTCCCGGAACAGTCTTGAGATCGTCAATACTTGCATTGCTGATACCTTGCCGTCCTCCAAAATGACGAATGAGTGTCTGCAATTTCTTGGCTCCTAGGCCAAGGACGTTTTCTAATGGGTCGCCCAAGCGTGATTTTTTTCTTCTTTTTCTGTGGAATGTGTTGACAAAACGATGTGCTTCATCTCGAGCATGGACGAATACCCTTCCTCTTCGATCAAGCACAATGGGTTCCTTTGCATCTCTAAAGAGGGTTTCCTCACGCTTTGCGAGTGCCGCTAATTGGAACCGATCTTGAATCCCGTGTTCTTGGAGTAACGTTCGAATAATATCCAGATGAGTTTGTCCACCATCGAGAAGTAACAGGTCTGGCCATTCCTCTTGCCGTTTCATCCATCGTTCTACAACTTCTTTCATCATTCGTAAATCATCCAGTGCATCGCCTTTTACAATGTATGTCCGATATTCTTTCTTTGCAGGTCGACCATTCCGCATGACAACACTTGCACCGACTCGTTCATCGCCTTGTAATTGAGCCATATCAAAACAAACGACATGATTCATTTGTTCAACACCCAGCAAGAGGGCTGCTTCATCTGCAGCTCGTTGTTCCAATGAGCCACTTGATTTATTCGATAATCGAGCTACTTGAATTTCAGCATTTTGATCTGCAAGCGTTCGTAGTGTAACCATATCACCCCGAATTGGCGTTCGCACTTCAACAGCAGAACCGCGCCGTTCATCCAACCATTCTTGCAATCCATCGAGAAGTGGAGTAGGTGTAAGCAAGAGCCGAGGAGGCCTTCTGTTGACATAGTGTTCACTAATGAAATGGCTTACAGTTTCTCCAATATCTCCTCGATGAACATATGGCCATACTTCTTGGCCCTTGACGACGCCATCATCTGCATGCAGGACAATCAATGCAGCAAGGTCGCCTTGTTCAGCAAAACCAATAGCATCACAGTCACGGTATAATTTACTGGAAACGACATGTTGGCCAATCGTTGTTCGTATCGATCGGATCTGGTCTCTGTAATATGCTGCTCGTTCAAACATCATGTTGGCCGAACAATCATCCATCTTCGTTCCAAGTTCCTCGAGCAATTCGGTTGCTTCTCCATTGAGAATTTTCTTGACCATTGAAACTTGCTCATCGTATCCTTTAGCATCGATACAGGGACCTGTACACAATCCAATGTGCATTGCTAAGCATCCCTGTGGTAATAATTCCTTACAGTCACGAATTCCAAAATGTCGTCGCAGTAATTGCATGACTTGCTTGGCTGCTCCGGCATTGGGAAATGGACCCCAGCGATGCGCTTTCTTGGGAGGATGACGTGTGTACATAATACGCGGGTATTCCTCTGCAGTGAGGACCAGATATGGGTACGATTTGTCATCCTTTAACATCGAATTGAAACGTGGTTTATGCTCTCGAATGAGTTGGCGTTCAAGGATCAAAGCTTCCTGTGGAGTCGTTGTAACGATGCATTCAACATCATCAGAGCGAGAAACAAGTTCGGGAATCATTTGGCGATCAGGATTGGTGGCAAAATACGAGCGAATCCGTTCATTCAAACGAGTAGCTTTGCCAACATAGAGTACTCTTCCTTCATTTGTTTTGAAAAGATATACGCCAGGGGCTGCCGGCAAATCAATGGATGCAGCATCGACCGGCATGGAAATTGCTCACACTCATAGGTCAAAAGAACACGTATTTCTTCCTCTCGCACATGAAGCGGACAAATCCAAAGGCATGACCTGCTTCGTTCATCTAGGACTCAACATGTTATCGCCCTCAATGCTACGGATTTTACGATGGTTGGAATCGCATCCATCGTCTCTTGAATCCGCATGGGACGTGCCTCGTTCCCTTTCCCTAGAAGGTATTGCAGATGGCATAGGAGTGGTTCGTTCTGCATTGTTTCAACCTATGTCTACTCTTGAAGAAAAAGAACTTCTTTTCACGCGACAAGCTCATGTTTTAGGAGGAGGTCGAAG
>CEQM01122235.1_pt1 | contig 11492 bp, 7 predicted proteins | sample 531111 | NCBI WGS metagenome assembly CEQM01 (sample SAMEA2621278, study PRJEB7988) | marine metagenome | biome: marine biome (ENVO:00000447); feature: deep chlorophyll maximum layer (ENVO:xxxxxxxx); material: "saline water (ENVO:00002010), including plankton (ENVO:xxxxxxxx)" | depth 120 m
ACTGATGATTGCGGTGTTTGTGGAGGTGATAACTCATCATGTGCGGATTGTGCAGGTGTAGCAAATGGAAACTCTTATATTGATGGATGTGGAGTTTGTAATGATAATTTTTATGATGATTGTGCTCAAGATTGTACAGGTACTTGGGGTGGTGATGCACTTGAAGATCAGTGCGGAATATGTAATGGAGATGGATTATCATGTGTTGCAGATTTAAGTTTGATAAATTTTAATAGTGCTGGAAGTATTGAAATATGGTATTATGCTCCTAGTCCTATAGCTGGATTTCAGTTTGATATTATTGGGTTGCAGTTAGAAAGTGCTGCAGGTGGTTTAGCGCAGGATAATGGATTTTATGTTGAGGTAAGTAATGCAGGCAGAGTAATTGGTTTTTCACTAAGCGGAGGTTTAATTCCTACTGGATCAGGCTTATTGACTACTTTGTATTTTAACCAAATTACAGCTCCTATTACATTAATTGATACAGATGCTGTTTTGGTTTATCCTGGGGGGTCAGATCAATTTATTGTAAATCTTGAATCTTCTATTAATCACGGTCAACCTGACTGCTTAGGTGTTTATTATGGAGGAGCATTTTTAAATGCTTGCGATGTTTGTGTAGAAGAAGGCACAATTATTGATGAAGATGGCGATGGAGAAGATGATTGCTGGCTGGATGCTGATGAAATTCCTGATATATTTACACTATCTCAAAATTACCCCAATCCTTTTAACCCTGTATCATTTATTGATTATGCATTACCTAATAGTGATTATTTAACAATGAATATTATTGATATTCAAGGTAGAATATTAAAGAATATTTTTTATGAAAAATATCACTCAGTTGGTAAGTATACTCAAAAAATTAATGGCACTGATTTAAAAAGTGGTATATATTTTATTCAATTAATTTCATCCAATAATATTTTATCAAAAAAGATAATAGTTTTAAAATAATTCTTTATTTTACTAGATGTTAATTCAAATAAATAATATAAATAAGTCTTTTAAATTATTTAAAAGAGATGCTGGATTACGTGGATCTATAAAATCATTTTTTAACAGAGAGTACGAATATTTTACTGCTTTAAAAAATATTAACTTGCAAATTTCTGAGGGTGAAATTATTGGAATCCTTGGTGAAAATGGAGCAGGAAAAACCACTTTGATTAAGTTAATGGTTGGCCTGCTTTATCCAGATAATGGAAAAATTATTATTGATAATTTCAACCCTTGGAAAAGAGACCATCAATTTTTAAAAAATATATCCGTTGTCATGGGCCAAAAAAATCAACTTTGGTGGGATATTCCTGCATCTGAATCATTCTTATTAAATAAACATATTTATGATTTGTCTGAAAAAAAATATAAAGAAACTTTAGATGAGTTAGTTGAATATCTAGATGTTAAAGATAAAATAAATGTACAAGTCCGAAGATTATCTTTAGGTGAAAGAATGAAAATGGAAATCATCGCGGCATTGTTGCATAGGCCTAAAATTATTCTTTTAGATGAACCAACTTTAGGTCTTGATGTTATTTCTCAGGCTAAAATACGTGAATTTGTTAAATATTATAATAAAGAGCATAATACTACTTTTGTTATCACAAGTCATTATACAAAGGATATCCAAGAGATGTGCCAAAGAGTATTTGTTTTAAATAAAGGAAAATCCGTATATGAAGGTGACTTTAATACATTAATTAAGCGTATAAATCCAGCAAGAAAATTAATTTTTGAATTTATAGAATCGCCTACTGATGAGTTTATCAGCGAGTTAAAGAAAGATTTTCAATTTATTATTAAAGATAAACTTTTAACAGCTATATTACCGGAAGAAAATCTACAAACTCTATTAAAAGAATTGCTAAATCATTATTCTTCTAATAATATAAGTTTTGAAGATTTGCCCGTTGATGATAATATGAGAAGTTTCTTTAAAAATCCACAGAAATACATTTAATATCTTTTGTCTAAATATTTTTCAATATTAAGGATTAATTGGATAAATGCTTTAGAGTATAGAGCCAATGCTTTAATCGGTTTATTTGCAATTTTATCTGGTTTGTTTATTGAATATCAAATTTGGTCTTTGATTTTTTCTTCAAATAATCAAACAACAATTTCAATGGCTGGTGCTTCTAATCCATATAATTTTAATCAACTTATTGTATTTATTTTTTTATCAATCATCGTTGGTCAATTAAAATCTTCATGGGTAACATCTTCTCAGATGATTTTAGAAATAAGACAAGGTCTAATTAATAAATATTTGATTAGACCTATATCATATTTTTGGTACCATTTTATGATGTTTGTAGGTGTTAACTCTTTATATATAATTGTTTATTTTTCATTATTGTTTTTATTTGTATTTATTTTTCCTGGTATGCTGTTTCAAACTGTAGCTAGTTTTTTGGGTTTTATTTTTTCTTTACTATTATCGATATATCTTTCATATTGTATTTATTTTATAATGGTTTGCTTTGCTTTTTGGTTTGGTGAAGTTAGATCTATTGTTGTCGCTTATAATTTAGGTATGTTAATGATTTCAGGTCAATACATCCCTATAAGATTGTTCCCAGAGGAAGTTTTATCAGTTATCAATTATACACCAATTCCATATTTAGTCGATTTTCCTGTTAGTATAGCTACTGGATTAATTCAATCTTATGATTGGGTTTATTCTATTCAATATGCAATTTTATGGTGCTTTATTTTAACAATAATTAGTTTATTGATTTATAATTTTGGTATAAGAAAGTATGAGGCTTATGGTCAGTAGATATTTTAATGTGTGGTTAGCATTTTTTAGGAATACATTGTCTCGCGATATGGAGTTTAAAATGAATTTTATATTTGAAATTTTCATTGATGCAATATATTATGGTTCTTTATTTTTCTTTTTTAAAATTATTTTTCAATTTACTGATTCATTGGGAGATTTTAATCAAGATGCGATTATTATTTTCTTAATTATTTTATATTTAGCTGATTCGCTATATGTTTTCTTTTTAGGTGGCAATGTTTTTGAAGTAAATAATAAGGTCAAAACAGGAGATTTAGATTTTATTTTACTTAAGCCTATTAACTCGCAATTTTTTATTTCTACAAGATATGTTAATACTTATGCATTAATATCTATGTTTATACTTTCTTTATTACTTGTTAAACTAACATATGAATATCATAATCATACATTTATTTTTGCTAATTATTTGGTTTGCTCAATATCTTTAATATTAGGAATGTTTGTTTTTTATTCAGTTGAATTTTTAATTGCATCTTTAGTTTTTTGGTACAGAAATTTTTCTTATGCAGGGTGGTTAGCTGGAGAATTAATTAAATATTCTCGTCGTCCTGATTCCATATATAAAAAATGGTTTCGCAAAGCCTTATTTAGTATTTTCCCAATGGCTATGATTACATCAGTACCTGCAAGATTTTTAATCTTTGGTTTTAACTTAAAATTATTTATTGCTCAATTATTTATTGCTTGTATATTTTTATGGTTAACAACAATTGTATGGAATTTGGGATTAAAAAGATATGAAAGTGCATCAAGTTAAGTTTTCCTTTTTTTCTTTTTAGCAGCAGGAAATAAAATATTATTAAGAATTAATCTATATCCTGGCGAATTTCTATGTAGAGATAAATCTGTATGTGGATCTCCTACAAAATGTTTATAATCTTCAGGATCATGACCACCTAGAAATGTAAATGTTCCTTTGCCTGCATTACCATGAATATATTTTGCCTGATTATTCACTACATCTTCTCCCATTATTACAATATGTTTTTTAATAAAATCTTTATTATATCCAGTTGTTTGTCCCATAAATCCATTGATGACAGATACATGATTTTGAGTAAGCATTGTTGGTACTTGGTCCCATTTAGCAGAAAATTCAAATAACGTAAAGTAATCTGCTTCAGCTCCTTTTGTATTTGGTAAGTGGCTTGGGGGATAATCAATCGTTGAATATTCATAAATATAAGGGTCAGTATATAATTGATAATTTTCAAATGCTAAGCTATTTTTAAAATTTAATTTAGATTGATAATTAGGATCAATTGGTGTTCCATCAAATACAGATGCTGCTATATCTGTTTCCAGTGATGCAAGTGCTATATCAAAAGAATCAGTTGCTGAACACATTGCAAATATAAAGCCACCATTGATGATATAATTTTTAATATTTAGTGCAATATTTTTCTTTAGTTCGTGTACACTTTTAAAACCTCTTGAGCTAGCAATTTGATTAAATTTATTTTCTTGCTCTTTGTACCATGAGGCATTTCTGAAACTTCTATAAAATTTACCATATTGGCCTGTAAAATCTTCATGATGTAAATGCAACCAATCATATTTTGATAATTCTCCATCAAGTACCTCATAATCAAAAATCGTCTCATAATCTACTTCAGCATAGGTTAATGCTAATGTTACTGCATCATCCCATGGTTGTTTATCTTTAGGTGAATAAACAGCAATTTTAGGAGCTTTTTCTAATAATACAATATCCATATTATTATTTTCAATATCTTGATAAATCTGATTTAGAGTTGCTGCGTTAACTGTAGAAACTGTTATTCCTCTAAGCTTAGATTCTTGTAAAATTTCATTTTTATAATCAACTAAAAAGGACCCACCTTTATAGTTTAATAGCCAGTCTATATTATTTCCTTTAAGAAGTATAGAATATACAAGACCATAAGATTTCAAATGATCATTTTGAGTGTTATCCATTGGAATTAAAATTTTTTGAGATAACAAAAAATTTAATAAAATTGTAATTGTTATAATATTTTTTTTCAACATAATATTAGCTAGCTAAATCTCGTAAACGTATTCTAATAGCATCGTAATAAATACTATCTGGGAAGTTATCTAAGAAAAATAAGTAGAGTTCAACAGCTTTAGATTTATCATTTAATATATAATCTTCAATTTCCGCTTTTAATAGGGTAGATATTTCTATATAAGCTGAGTTTTTTGATTCAATTTTACCTAATAAATTAATCGCTTCAGATGTATTACCTTGTAATAAATTTAGATAGGCTAATTCAAAATTAATTTTATCAACAACTTGAACATTTTGATTATTAGAAATATCGAGCATCATATTAATGGCTTCAGATCTTTTATTCTGATAAATTTTTAACATTGCATTAGCGTATTTTTTTAGTGCCTCATCATTATCATAAAATAACATAACCGTACTTATAATTTTTAAAACATCATTGTAATATTTATTATTTTTATCACTTCTTTTTAATAATTCATCAGATAATTCTTTTAACTCTTTAAATTTATGTTGATAAAATAATATTTGAAATTTTTTATACTCTAACTCTTTTTTATTAAATGTTTTGATGATATCTAAAGCATTATTTAAATCACCTTTTGCAATCTCTATATCTACCATACGCTCTTTTGCATTATCTTTATATTTAGAAGAAGAGTTATTAATTAAACTTTGATATAATAATTTAGATCCATCTAAATCTCCTAATATTTTATATTTTATTTCAGCTAAATAGTAAATTGATTCATTATTTTTATTATTGACTCTTAATGAATCATAAATTCCAATAGCTTTTGTTAAAAATTCAGAATTTTTATTATCAACTTTTACAAATTGTGAGTTTAGAAGTTCATTTTTTATTATATCGTTTGTTATGGGCAAGTCATAGATTTCTGAAACAATTAATTTTTCAAAAATTTTAGCAAGTTGAATAATTGCTTCTTTTAAAATAAATTCATCCTTACTGTTATTCATTATATCTGCAATAATTTCTTGAGCAAATTGATATTCTTTAAGTTTAATTAAATTTTTAACAAATTCAATTTTCTCATTTTCATTATTTGAATATTGATTAATTAAATCATATGATTTTGAATATTCTTTTTCTTTAAAATAAAAATCGCTTAAAATAATTTTTGCATCAATTAATTCAGAACTTTCTAGTATTGATTTTATTTTATTTATGATTGCTTGTATATCTGATAATGAAAAAATTCTATTACTTATTAATCTTTTTTTGCTTGGATTGTGTTTTAAATAAAGTAAATATTCATTGATGGATTTTTCAATTTCCATATTCATTGAATAATACAATCCAAGTTGAAATGAGAAAAAATCGGGCTTTTTATTTTTCCTAATAATGGGAACTAAGTTTTGAATTTCATTAATTTTGTTATTGTTTAGTAAAGCAGAGGTAACAGTTTCTAGCTGTTTATTTGTAGCAGATGGAGTTTCTGTAATTTCATTTATGGTTTTAATATAATTTTTATTATCAGTCCATAATAACATTTCAAATGTTTCTACTTTTGATTGAAGATTGAAATTATATGCTTTTTGATAGCTGAAGGCGATAGAATCCATTAGTATAAAATTCTTTTGTTCTTTTAAAATTTTTTTCAATGGATTAAATGCTTCTTTTAAATAAGGGTATCTATTTAAGACATCTAAGTATATTGAGATAGATTCTTGGATAAGACCATTTTTTCTTAATGATTTTGCCTGCCTAATTTTTTTATCTTGCTCTTTTGTCAATTTGTAGTGCACGCTTGGTGCACAAACTATAATTGAGATTATAATTATTATATATAAAAGTTTACTTAGCATAATTAGATTCTTTTTGAAGATTCAAAAAATATGTTCGAATCAATTTTTGATATTCTAATGAGTGCCCTTCTTTGATTGCTGATTCCATTGCATTAATAAGTAAAAGATCTTTTTCTCCCATATTTTCAGGAAGATTGCCTGGGCCAGAAAATATTGCATCATTAGAAACTGTACCTCTTCTTTTTTCAGAAAAATCTTTTTTTGTCATTGATTTTTGGCTATCAAGCATTCTAGATAGTATTCTTTCTTGCCTATTAATAGTTTCTCGATTAATATTTTTATTTTTAAAATCTTGGATAATTTCTTCCATATCTTTATTTGCTTGAGATAATCCCCCTAAATTTTGTCCAGGCATATCTCCCAACATTTCACTTAACTTATTTTTAAGCTCTTGTTGTTGCTGCATTAGTTGTTGCATCATTGATTGCTGCATCATCATGCCCATTTGTCCTAATTGCATAGTTTGATTATTGATACCTTCTTGTTGTTGTGACATTTCCCCAAGTGATTGTAAAAAATTTTCAAAACCTGATGTTGAATCACTATTTTGCATTTCATCCATAGATAAAAGTAATAAAAATGTTACCTCATTAATATTTTTTAATATTTTAAGTTGATTTTTTTTAGCATCGCTAATTTTTTTCTGTTCAAAGCTTGATATAGCCTTGGTAATAGCAGTTTTGAGCTTGCCTATAATTCGATTAATTTTTGGATTAATAAAAAAAGTTTTATTAGATAAGCTAATTAGCTGTTTTGTTATTTGATTTAGCTGTCGATCAATATTATTTTGATTTTGATTAATTATTTTTAATTGTGGATTACTTGATCGTAATCCTTTGCTTGAAATAATGATTTCTTCTTGCTGATTTGACATTGTTAGTAAATTATCAATTATCATAATAAACTCTTTTGTCATTTTATTAATGCTTTCATTCTGAAACTGATTGTTGATTTCACTAATCATAGATTGAATTTCTTCTAAATTATCTTTTGTTTTATTTGTTTGCTCCATTATTTTTTCATTATTATTATTTTTAATATCTTGAGTTTGTTGTCCTAAATTATTTTTTGTATTTGTAGCTAAGCTACTTTCTGATAATTTATTTAACTTATCTGAAGTATCTTGAGATATGTTTTCCATAGCTTTTTTAGCTTCATTAATCTGATCCATGAAACTATCAAATCGATTTTCTTGTTTAATAGATTTTTTTTCTAAAACCATTTGATCTTGTTTATTATTAATTTCATCTATTAGATCAGTTTGCTTATTAATCATATTTTCAACTTCTTTACTTAGCTCATTTAATTTTTGTTCAGCTAATGCTAATTCAAACATATCAATAAACCGATCCAGCTCTTCTTCAAATTTTTCGATATTAAATTCATAATTTTCTAATGCTTTTAACATTTTTTCTTTATCAAAATTTTTAAATGCTTCTTGTAATTCTGCCATTGCATCCATTAATTCTGGAGTCATTATATTTTGCAACATATCCTTGAATTGATCGAATTTTTCAAGTAATTCTTCATTAAATAAATTATTTTTTGAAGCCTGTTCTGTAATTTTATCAATGTTTTTTTGCATTTCTTCAATTTGTTGGAAGGCTTCATTTACTTCTTCAAAAGTTTGCTCTAATTTTTTCTCCTGCTCCCACGTTAAATCATCTTTCTTTAACAATTCTAATTTAATTTCTTCTGTTATATCAGATATATCTTCCATTGAATCTTGAATTTCATTTACAATATCTTCTGTACTATTTTCATATTCTTCTACTTCAAAGAATAAGTCTTCTAATGAAGGGAAAATTCCAATTATTGTTTGTGATTTCCCAATATTTGGACCATTAATATTATCATAGTCACTCGCTGAAATCCAGAAATGCAATTCATCTCCCATTAAAACTCCAATAGAGTTGATATTCCAATCATATATCATATTTGAAAGATTATTCGATGTATTTTCTTTTTTAAGAATTTCCTTTTTAATATTATTTTTTAATTCCGGAAAATCTTTAGAGACAACTTTATACTCTATCCATACATCATTAATACCATAGTCATCATATATGTTAAATTTTAAGGGTATAGATAAGGATTCATTTAACTCAAACTGCAATTCAGGGCTTTGTACAACAATATTAGGAGGCATATCATTTTTTGCAATAAAAGTATATTGCATAGGGTTCAAATTGGGAATCATTTCATTATCTAAACAATAAATCTTTATAGATGTATCATCATTAATTTTAATAGTTTGCGAAATGTTTTTTTCTATTATTTTTAATGGGATGCGCTCTTCTTCATTTATTAATATCCATGCTGAACTTAGTAATTTATCTGATTTAGCATTAATTGAAACAATACTGCCTTTTAATATATCAATTTGATTAACATTGCTTTGATTATGATTATATGGATTAATATTTGAATAATCTGGTGGGTCAATATTAAATGTAATGTTATTAATATTTGGTCTTGATTTTACTTCAATTGCATTTTTTTTTGTTGAAATTATTTTCCATGGTGAGAAGAAATGTGGGTTTTTATATTCTGCCCAGTATAAAATATCTTGCTTAACATTAGGCAGCTGTGTTTTATAAATTCCTTTTTCATGAGATATTTTTTCATTTATGGTCTTTTTTTTATTTTCCCAAAAAAAATCTATACTATCAGGAATATCACCACTTGAAGAAATTTTTATCTTTAAAGTATCACCTTGAAGAATAGAAAAATTGTTAGTTAAGTCTGATAGAATAAATGGTGTTGGTGGATTATATATGGTTTTATGATTAGCGATTCTTTTTAATGCAAATCTAAAATCAGAAGATAATAAGCATATTGCAAATAGAGAAAATAATAAAAATATGTAATAAGTAGTTTTTTTGTTTTGAACAAAGCTTTCCCCAATTAAAAGATTTTTATCTAATTTATATTCTAATTGCTTAATAGCATGATTTTTTAAATCTACGTTTATTGGATTTTTATCTTTATTTATTTCAAGAGTATTAATAAGCTGATCTTTTATTATGCCATTTTTTCTAGCTATTTGTTTTGCAATATCAAAATCATTTTTATAATTAAAGAGAGATTTTTTATGTATCATCCATAGAATGATACTATACAAAAGCGATGTTGATATTAAAAATAGATATATATGATATATTGAGGTTCGAATTTTTGGTTCTAAGTAAAAAGTACGTTCTAAAAATATAATTATAATTAGAATTGATATTGAGACTATAGAAATATGAGAAATATTTTTTAAAAGAAAATAATTGGATTCTTTTATTCTATATTGATTAATTATACCTTTAATTTTTTTCATGGAATTAATTTATTATGGAATATATAATGATGTTTGTACCCATTTTTAAAGCATCTTGTCTCTTTTTTTTAGACACATTATGCACGTTTGAATTTTCCCATCCATCGCCTAGATCACTTTCATATGTATATAATATAATTAAACGATTTTCATGAAAAATGCCAAGGGCTTGAGGAGGCTTATTATCATGCTCATGTATTTTTGGTAAGCCATTAGGAAAAGTATAAAAACAATTAAATATTTCATGGCTATGAGGTAGCTCAACAAGTTCTTTATCTGGGAACATTTCAGAAATCATTTTTCTAAATGATTGGTCCATTCCATAGTTGTCGTCTGCATGCAAAAATGAGCCGTTTAATAAGTGATTTCTAAGAGTAGCAATTTCTTTTTTTGTTAATTTAATATTTCCATGGCCAGTCATATATAAGTAGTCACTTATATTAAATAAATCGTCGCCTATTTTTACTTGATTTTCTTTATTTTGAATTTCAATTAAAGTATTGGATGCCACAAAATTTAAAAGATTAGGTATTGAACTAGGATCTGAATACCAATCACCTCCACCTTTGTAATGAATTCTAGATATCGAAAACACCCCTGAATTATTTTGCTCTTGTAAAAAGACAAATGAAATTAAAAGTATTGTTATTTTTATTTTCATATTCATTAAAAATTTAATATTCTAATGGTAAATTTAACTATATATTTATGAATAATAATTCTTTAAAATGTAAATTGATAAAAATAGGATAATAATATTGAAGAATATAAAAAAATATATAATTGTAATTATTGCTATCTTTAATATTGCAATTTCAGAAAATTATTTTGTTGAACAAACAAGATTTGAAAATTTTTGGAAAAGGACCTTTAAACAAATGACCTTTAGAGAGCCTATTTCATTTATGCCATATAATTTAAAGGTTGGATATTTTTTTTATGGAGGTAGCGGTTATCTTAAGAATTGGAACAACATTTTATTAGGTGAAGATAGTTTTGGAGAATCACCATTTGATTTAAGTAATAATAATTTCCCAGATATTAGTTCCAAAAAATACAGGAAAGGTCTTACTGTAGAGTTAGATTTTTTGCGATATAATTTTTTTAAAAAATACCAAAATATTATTGATGCTCAAATAGGCTTTGGATACAAATATAATAAAATAATGCATACTGCAGAATTAAATGGTATAAGATTACAACCAAATTTTCAAGATTTAAATATTAATTTAACGTTTATATCTCAATGGAATCCTAAGTTTTTAACTTATTTATATTATTCATATGGTGTAGTTAAGGCACATTTTTATGATACAGCATCAGGCAAAGCATCTGGTGATGGTTATAGCCAAGGCTTAGGTCTTGGTGTTAATTTTATTTCATCAAATACAACAAGAAAGAAAAATTTGTATGGACTTGAACTTAGATTTGAAAATTTGAGTGTAAATGATATAAGTGAACCTTCAGGGTTTGATTTTATTAATTCTTTTGATATGGAAAAAATAGGTTTAATTTTCTCATTTGGAATTGGG
>CEQM01115847.1_pt1 | contig 11471 bp, 15 predicted proteins | sample 531111 | NCBI WGS metagenome assembly CEQM01 (sample SAMEA2621278, study PRJEB7988) | marine metagenome | biome: marine biome (ENVO:00000447); feature: deep chlorophyll maximum layer (ENVO:xxxxxxxx); material: "saline water (ENVO:00002010), including plankton (ENVO:xxxxxxxx)" | depth 120 m
CAGTACCTGAACCAGTACCTGAACCAGTACCTGAACCAGTACCTGAAATGGCTATGAATGAACCAATGGAAGGACTTTTATTTGAAATAGGTGATTCTGATGAGGGTATATATATTGAGAGTGATTCAGATGGTTTAGTTGTACATATGGGAAGTGGAACTGCTCCAGCGCACAGTGTTCGAATAGATGAAAATGGCGATGAATATACTCTTCAACATGGTACTGATAAAGCGATTGAAGTTAGGGTTAGTAAAAATGCTTTTAAGAAATATCTGGACGATTCAAGCATGATGATTGAATTATATCCACAAACAACGGATGATATAAATATTGGTGGAATGCGCATATGGTTTTCTGGAGTATTAGTTGCAAGTTACCAACATGATTTTGTGACAGAAAATTTACATAGTATGGGAAGTGCTGGAGGGTTCCGTTCAATTAACAATACGATTGTAACAAATAAACAAGTAAAATCTTGGAAAAATATTGAACCAAGCCAATGCAAAATACTTTACAAAAAAAATGGTAGATTTATAACTCCATTCGTATTATCACAAGCCAAAATTTCTGGAAAAAATTATAAAGATTTAGGAAACTATAGCAAAAAAATTATTGATTATCTATCATTGAATGTATCAAGTAAATATCAAGAATCTTTGACTACAAATAGTTCACAATATATTTCAAACAATTCTCAGTATGATTCACATACGATGCTTATATTTTTCCCAAGTATTAATTTTGAATAATATATTAGCGTAGATAGGGGTCTTCATCATTAAACATCGTATGGAAATCAGCCATAATGTTTTGGTCGTATAATTGCTCTTCGTAAATTTTTCGTGGAATATATCTATATTGTATCTTTTCGGGGCAAGTATATGACATCTTTGTATATCCGATTGTTATAAATACAATTCCTGCAAGTAAAAGTGCTAAGGCTAATGTTCTAAACATATTATTATATAGTGTTAGACTTTTTTTTAATGAATATTGTAATGGAAGATGACCCAGAATATAATTATATGGAAAAAGTACCAAGTACTCTAAAACCACCTAAGAAACTAGGCATTTTTGATGCTATGTATTTTATAGAAGACAATATTGCTCGAACAACTGGTATTCTAATAACCGGTAAAGAAAAATGTCCAAAAAATAATAAGAAAAAAGACCTAAGAATTGGTGAAAAGTCGTATTTTACAAGTGGTATTTGCGGTCCAAAAAGTACAAAAGAATGTGTTGGACAACCAAGAAATATCATTGTTGATAACATGCCTGGAAAAGTAAAAAACAATGAGGGTCTCATTCCATCAATGATTGGAGATATGTCTGCATTTGAGCCTATTGAAATTATTAAAGGTATTGCTGGAAATGGTGTACATGTCAATGAACGTTGTTCTATGAAAGATGTAGAAATTATACAGCTACAGCCTAATACGAAAGGAAATCATTATGTACGAAATGAAAAATTATGTGTCCCAGATTATAAACTGAACTTTCAAGAAAATTTTTCGAATAAAACAGATATAAATAAGACGAAAATCTGTCCACTTGATATATTTGTAATTCTATTTATTTCTATACTTCTCTTGTTAATTGTATTCAAGCACATATCATATAGAGACGCAATATTCATTATAATAAATGTAATCGTTTTTCTCGTAATATTTCTAATGTTTTATAAGAAAATAATGGATATAATTTATAATATTAAAAATAACTAGTTTTGTATATGGGAAAAGGACCACATGCAACTCTACCCCATATGCCTGAAAAAGATAGAGAAATGTTTTATAACTACTTGGATAATGCAAAGGTATATTTTGAATATGGTTCTGGTGGTTCAACATATGTTGCATGTCAAAAGAGTAATCTTCAAAAAATTTATTCTGTAGAAACGGATAAAAAGTTTATGGAAAAGTTAGATAAAAATATAAGAGATGTTAAAAATGGTTCTAATTTGGTATGGTTGTATGTCGAAGTAGGAGCAGGCTATTCTCAATGGGGTCATCCAAGTAGAAATGTAACAGATGAAGCTTGTATTAATTATAGCAATCAATTAGGTAATCTTACAAAAGAAGAAATTCAAAAAATTGATTTTATACTGGTTGATGGACGTTTTAGAGTTGCATCGTGTTTAAAATGCTTTAGCTTTATACAAGATAGTTGTCTTATTGCTTTTGATGATTTTATTGTAAGACAAGAAACATATGGAAAGGTACTGGATTATTACGATATAATAGAAAAAACTTTGGATAATTCAATGGTTATACTCAGAAAAAAACAGAATGTTAAATCAATCCCTTTAGAAGTTATAAAACAATATGAGCTAGACAAGAGTTAAATAACGATTGCGTCTACATATAAATGATTGAATTATATTGAATATCTAATCATAGAATGATTTGTAAAATTTCCTGTAGTGTTGGTGAGTTAATTGATAAAATTACTATACTGAACATTAAGCTTAAAAAGTCTGAAAAGTCTGAAAAAAATGAAATTAGAGACAACATTCTAAAAGAACTAACATGTTTGACTAATGAAAATCCAATTTCAGAAACTAAAGATGACTTATTTGTAGAACTGTCTAAAATTAATAACAAATTATGGATATTAGAGGATAATATTCGACTTAAGAGTAAAAACAAAGAATTTGATGATAAATATATTGAAATGGCTGAGCGAATTCATATTACTAATGACGAAAGATATACCATTAAAAAGAAAATTAATACTAAATATTCTTCAGACTTAAAAGAAGAAAAAATATACGCTAATCAAACGTCCTTACCGTGTATATTAATACAAGATAAAGATAGAATTATGCTTGAAAAGGGTAAACATTTATATACTATCAATAATTATGAAGAATCGTATCAGATTATAAACAAGATAATGAATAAATACAAAGATTATGATAAGTTTGACGATTTTTACGTAGATTTGCTATTTTCATATTCAAATATAACTAATATATTTGGTTACACAAATAATCATATACATAAGATAGATGTATTTATGAAAACAATTGAGAATTGTAAACTTAGTTCAGAACAAATTGTATTTTGTAAGACAATATATGTAATGATATGTTTAAAGTCTCTAAAATATAAAGAATCTAAACCATATTTGGCATACTTTAATGATATTAGAGGTCCAAATGTTAATCGAGAAAACATGTCCTTTTTTAAAAAGAACGATATTGGTGAAACTTTATTAGTTTATGATGGTGGCGGACTTGGTGATGCATTTATGTTATCACGTTTTATCCCGATTTTATGTGACAAATATAAGAGAAATTATATTGTATTCTTTACACACGATGAGTTATATTGGATTTTTATAAAAATATTTGATAATATAGACAATCTAACAATTATTCCATACGAACAACATAATCGATTACCCAAATTTGAATATCATACCAATTTGATTAAACTTATTGATTATTTGAATTATGATTACGATACATTGCCTAAACCTTTGTTACTTGATTCAATACTAAATGAAAATGTATCATATAAATGTCAAGAGATTCTATATTATTTAAAGTCTTGTAATAAAAGAAAATATATATTGAATTGGTTTGGAGGTTCAGCTAACAATCATGAAAAAAGAAATAGAAGGATGGAGCTTAAAGATGTATTACCTCTTTTTAAATTAGAAAACATACAATGGATTGTAATATCAAAGAATACAACTGAAGATGAACAAAAAATTTTGTCTGAACATAACGTATTATTTTATGGTAATAGCATTGATAAGCATAATGCATTTGAAGAATCCGTTAATATAATAAAACATGTAGATGCACTTATTTCAACCGACACATCTTTAGTTCATATTTCCCCAAGTTTGAATATAAAAACATTTGTGTTGTTAACCATTGGATACGAATGGCGATGGGGGTCATCTAATTGGTATCAAGATTCAGTTTTGATTAAGCAAACTGAATATGGTGATTGGTCATATGTTATCAGTAGACTGATTCATTTATTGAATAAAGATAATTGTTAAAAGTTGTTTACAGAATGTTTTATGTTGCATATATATATTCATGCTTCAGATTTGTGTTATTATGTTTTATACGAAAGATTATAAGATTGGTTTACATACAGAGAAGATTAATAGAGAATATTGTAAAAAAAATAATTATACACTTGTCGTTTATAATAATGTTCCCAATAAATTAGAATCGCGCCATTCATCTTGGTGTAAACATTACTATTTATTAGAAAATATTGATAATTTTGATTATGTTATGTGGATTGACGCAGATGCCTTTTTTTGTAATCATTCGATAAAAATTGAAGATTGGATAGACAAATCTGATAATAAAGATTACATTATTACACGTGATGCAGGCTATTCGAGACTCAAACATGGTCAAAATAAAAAATATAATAAAGACCCCTTATTAAATTCAGGTGTGATAATAATGAAAAATACTGAAAACAACAAGAATGTATTGAATCATATTTTGTACGATCCAATACATCAAGATAATTATAAAAAAACCCGCACTACTAATTCTATTACTGGAATGCATGGTTGGGATCAAGCGGCGGTTCGCTATGTTTACAAAGAAAATGTGCTTGACATGAAGGAAAATATATGGATATCAACGGATACAAATCTAAATAATAACTGTCATCCGAAAGATATTGAGGAATATATAGAGAGTGGTGGATACATTATTCATTTAACAACTTTCAATGGGACATATAAACCAAGAGATATGAAAACTGTTAAACGATTCAAATCAATATTCGGATTTGAATCATAATTATAATAAGACGTATTTACTATGGTAGATGTACTTTCTGTTAATTTAAGAGGAGGACTATGTAATAAACTAATTTGTTTGTCAGAAGCCTGTATCATTGCAGAAAAAGAGAATCTCAAAATACTTGAACCAAAATTTGGCTGGGGAAATAAATGGCACAAAGTAAGATTTTCGGAAATTTATGATATCAATTTTTTTAATGAGAAAATCAAGCAATTTACCAATGGAAAAGTTAATATTGTAACAGAAAATCCCTTGGAAAAATACAAAGAAAGGGATTATAAATATTATAAAAGAGCTCGTGAATATCTTTGGCATAATTCTGTTAAGACGTTTAGGAAATTAAGACAACAAAATGATTGGACGAATAGCATGATTTCTTATGTGATTCAATCCCTTAGACTTAATAAGCAAAATCAGGAGATTGTTAATAAATTTGAAGATATTAAAAATATTGACGCATTACATTTAAGAATCGAATCAGATTGGATTAAATATGCCAAATGTAAAAAATCGGACCCCGATAATATATATCTGATTGAGTTAAAAACACTTATATCACTTTATAAATCAACATTTCCAAATAGTAACACCACATTTTTCACTACAGGCGAAAATCATGAAAATATCAAGAAAGAATTCTTATTAAGTAATATTGATAGCTGCTACCATTATAACAATCATTTAGATTATGAAACCAATGCGGCTATTAATTTTGAATTATGTTGTCAAGCGAATAGATTTATTGGTATTTCAAGTAGTACTTATTCAAACTTAATAAGTTTAAAAAGGACTCTAAATAACCGAAACTCTTCCTTTATTTATAACTATAAAAACGCTATTCTAGAAAGACATGATTCTGGATTACATCCTAATCCAAAAAAAGCTGTTACTAAAATTATCTAAGGCTATATATAATTCACAATGAAGGTGGCAGTTGGTTTTTTTGGTATAACGCGCAGCTTAAAGTTTACACTAAATTCAATACTTAAAAATGTAATAAGACCACTTGAAGAACTTGGTTATGATTACAAAATTTTTTTACACACATACGAATTGAATAATTATAAGAATATCAGAACAAAAGAGAATTATACTAATATTGATAATGAGGAGTATAAGTTACTAAATCCTGATTATTTTCAAATTGAAAAACAGGATTTAGTACTAGAAAGTATCAATCCAGAGAAATATCGAACACATAAAGATCCTTGGGAAACAAACTATAATTCTGTGGATAATTTTCTACTAGGTCAATATTCAAAAATGAAACTAACAAACATGATAGAAAAAAATCAAATAAACTTTGACTATATTATGTTTTTAAGGCCTGATGTAGAGTATTTACATCCCCTAGAACTCTCATTTTTTAATAATGTTATTAACAAAAATATTTCAATACCTAAATTTGGCACATATAAACCATCAAAACCCCATTTTAATGATAGATTTGCTATAACAAATCAAGAAACTTATAAAATATATGGTAAAGTTTTTGATGAATTATTTGAAATTAGTAAAAAAGAACCTCTTCATTCTGAAACGGTTTTAACCAAATATCTTACAGAAAATGATATAAAATACAAGTATATTTGGTTTGTTTTTAAAAGGATAAGAATAGATGGTTCAGTAGATCCACATGATAGAAAACTGCGCAAGGATAGCAGAATAGGATAAGAATAGATGCTTTAGTATATACACGTGATAGAAAACTAAAAATATAAAAAAGGGATTTTTAGGGAAGGGATGATTTTTAGGGAAGATATATTATGTATTTTTTATAACAATTATAGCTCATCTTCAGAAGATAATACATAATCCTTTCCATCAGTCGCAACAGGAGTACTGTTCTCACTGCTACCATCCTCATCATCATCCGAATCTTCGAAGGCATACGTCTCAATACGCGTCTTAGGCGTAAGCTTCAAAGAATGCAAATCCCATTTCATACCAAACTTTCCACCAGCAAACCAAATTCCGGCCAACTTTACAATAGCCCGAACACGCTGACCTTTTCCAACCAGAGTTGGAAAGGGTTCAGTAATCAATTCCTTGGAATCGTTGTAACACTGAACCTTAAACTTATCATCGTAAAACGGAATCTTTACCTTAAAAGTAGGAGGATACTTATCAGTTGGTTCACCATCTTCGGTGGCAATTTTAATGGAGGGAGTAAATAGTGCGGAAGAAACATCTCGACTTTGGCTCTTCTTCTTGAACCAAGCTAGAGAATTCTTGGTACTATCGTCTAATACCTTTTCATCAATACTTTCAAGACACTCCTTTAGAACCTTTACGCTATCGGAATCTCCACCAAAGGACAAATCAAGAGAATACTTCATTCTTCCACCATCGCCTTCAAAGCTACTCAGACCATAAGGACATGACATTAGTGGCGTCTGAACATAAATCATTTGGTCATTTAAGTTCATGTATGCAACTTTCGCCTGACTTTCTCCAAGAGCGGTAAGCTCCTTGTAAGTAATATCGGAAACATCAATCTCTTTCGGGAAATAGACCTTCATTATTGCCACTTATATGAAGAGTAGATTAACTAGAAAATATGTAATCATTTTTTTAAAAAACATGATCATCAATGGAATTAAACAGCATTAGAAATACCGTCCCAATGAGTATAAGCATTGTTAGTTTGAACTTCTTCTAAATTATCTCCGTTAAAAACTGGAACTTCTGAATTTATAGCACCATTTACACCACTGCCATTAATACATTTAGTATTATCATCCGGTTTTACTTCCCAATACTCAGGGCACTTAGACACATGTGGAGGCCAAGGTTTTTCTTGCGCCGCCGCAACCTTAGCTTTGTACCAATAAGAAAAGACTAAAAAAATGCAAAATGCTATTACAATACCTCCTGCAATTATCATATTATTTAGATACAATGTTTTTAATTCTTACAAGTCTTGTCTACAAATTGGGCAATTATTATGATTCGAAAACCATTCTTCAACGCATGCTGCATGAAAAAAATGCTCACAAGAATTCAATCGACGTACTATATCTGATTCATTATATACATTTTGACATATTGCACATCTTCTTTCTTCTGAACCAACATCTTCGGTCGGAACTAGCATTAAAGATGAACCCGAAAATAAACGACTTACAGGAGTTTCTTGAGAAGTTTCAGTATTTCTATCGGTTATCTGTATATGGAATTGTTCTACAGGTAAGTGATGAAATGCTTGTTGTACCAAACTTGTTAAATCATTTAATGAATTATTCGTATTACCAGAAGAATCATTTAGATTTGTATTAGTATTTCCCGTATTTTCATTATTTTCATTATTTTGATTATTTTCTGGCTCTGGGTTTTGATTTAATATATCCAGCCAATTACGTGTTGTTCTTTCAAGATTACTGATTGTTTGTGATAAATTTAATCTTCTATTAGTCTCATTCTGTAGACTTGTTGGCGTTAAAAATACATGAGTTGGACTTAATCTAAAAGGACTTGGTATAGATGGATTATCTCTATTCAATACAGGCTCGGTTGTTTGAGCCGAATTTTCATTTGATTGATTTATTCTACTTGGAACTTGCGGGTTTCTTACTATATTTTCATTGTTGGAATTGTCATCACTATTGGGGACATTGTAAATATATACTTGGCTATTGTGTATATTTAAACGGATATTTGGTGTCATATCTAATAATACCTTTATTTTTCAAAAAAATGACATACCTTATTGCTTAGATACTCATTTGTATTGATTCAGAGAAACATATAACAAAGAGATTTTAAACAAAACAAACACACATTTTGCCATTTATAATGGCGGCTATTTGCAATCGCTCACAATCTTTTCATCAATATCTTGTTGATTGGGAACAATATATTCAAAAGAACCATCTTACAGATTGGTTCGATGATGAACCGGACCTAAAGGCAGATGGATTTGAAATTGTTGTGAAAAAAATTCGCACGAAAAAGACAAAGACTCCGCGTTTTAGAGGTAAACTATATAAATGGTTTGAATCATCCAGTGGTGGATTTGGATTCATTATGCCTGAAAAAAAAACCAAAAAGGAAGATTCCATTTGGGTCCACATTTCAGAAGTATATAGTAAACCAAAAGTTGGTGCGAATGTTAGTTTTGAAATCGTCAAAGGTAATAAGGGTTTAACTGCCAAAAAGGTTAAAGTTCTCAGAACCAACTAAATTTTAAAACTAAAAGGAAGAAAAATACCCTTTTTTATATTACACACATGTTTCTACCTCCAGAAATTGTATCTAAAATTATGTTGTATGTTCCACCAAAATATCCATTTTTAGATTCCATTATTTCACATTATAAAAACTATAGACCAAACTATCAGATTCATAGTGGTGCTTTGTCCATTTTGAAATTTGATGAAGACGGATATATATTTGAAATAACAGACCCTCAAATCAATTCTTCCACCTTCTTATCATTTTCAGAATAAAAATGATACTTAACAGCAACCTTATCCTAATAGAGCAATGTTCTCACTATATTATGTAGCATCTTATGCCTTATTGTGGGATGATAATGATGAAGAAAAATACTACATTTCATATGCCAAAAAACTGGTTCGCAAAGGTGCTGACATAAACCAATCCTTATCAAAGTGTTTTGAAAGACTCACTTATAAGTTTCAATCACCTTCTTTTCAAACAAATCCCATTTATTCCGAAATATTTGGTAATATTTGTACCAGGAATGCGGTATCTTATTCAAGTGATACCGAATATCATCTTAATCCAAATGAAGTTCGAAATCAAATCAAAATTGCTTCTGATATTCACAAATGGATTCTTAATATTGTAAAAGAGGTCAAAGAAGAAGATGAAAGAGCATTAATGGCTATCAGAGTCTCTATTAAAATGAAACTTCCTTTTAGAGGACCGAGTAAAATTATTCTTTCTTACTTATAAATTATATATCTTATAGTCATAATATGCAAATATTACCAGATGATGTTATTCAATATATACAATCTTTTCTAATCAAATGTGAATATTGTCAGAAGTTTTTTGATAGTAATCATTCTAATTTATGTATTTCATGTAAACGCTCTTGGTGTGATGATTGTAAAAGAAATACCAACTTTATCGGATACTCATACCATCAACTATATATTATGGCTTGTAAACATTGTATCTCTAAATATAAATACCCTAAAATTAATTAAACTCTATTTCTTATTGAGAATCATATCGTTTTTTATCATATGTTCCTGACAATCATTAATTCGTCCAATAACCTTCTTTCTTAACTCCTTCTTTTGTTTCGCTTCTTCCATCTCTTTCCAATAATTCTCCCATTTAAATGATAGACCTTTTGATGAAGTTGTTAAAAATTTATCCTCATAATCATCCAATTTTCCTCGAATATTCTCTATCATTTCATCGACGGTATTATTCCTATCCTGTGTCCGCCACATTTTACCATCAAACACCTTTATTTCTGGTCTATTTTTATTCTGAATCTTAATATTGTGATTTTCTGGATGCTCTACATCAAAATGTAATCTCTCTACAATCGCCGGAATACAAGAATTTACACCACCCATTATCTTAAACATTTCACTCTCAGAAATATAGGTCCAGTTCTCTTGTCCAAATGCCGTTGTAGAAAAATAATTGATATTAATATTGTTCTGCGTATTGTTAATATTACTTACATTATTTACAGTACAATTATTATTTTGTTGACTTTTATTTGGCTGTAGCCTATCCTCCAGTAATTTTACTCTGTTTAGAAGCTCTTCTTGTTGAATTTTCATCTCTCTTAACTCATTTTCTATTATAGGCAATATATTTGCTTTATGTCTATCTGATTCAATATGCCTCTTTAATTGCCCAGGACGTTGACAGTAAAAATCACAAAGCTCACATTTATATTCTGGCATCCCTTATTCTATATACATCTATATTTTCTTTGATTTATATTTTTTCTATTAAAATACCATTTCATTATATATTCACATTTGTCTCATATAACCCATGATTATTGAGAACAAACCTTCTTTATGAACGAGTTGAGTTCAAATGAACGATTTGCGTTCATAAAAATTTACTCACAAAACAGAGATGATTAGAGTTAAAATCGCAAATTTTTAGCAAAAAATGACAAAACAATAGTTCATAAATTTGAGGGGGGGGAACGTTTTTTTTTTCAAGTTTATTTTTTATTTTATCCAATTGTGAAATTTGATGTTTTCTCATAAAATGCTTGTTTTATCAGAAAACTGGATTTTGCTAAAATGTACATTTTTTTCATGTTTTTTGTGCTAGAATTGTCTTCTCTAAGAACCCTATTTCTTAGAGATTATTCTTCTTCTTCTTTTTTTATTTTTTTTCTAGAAACTTCAGAAAAAAAAACCCCCCCCTCTCTCAATTTTATGAACTCTAGTTTTTTGATTTTTTGCTATTTTTCTTCAATTTCTCCTCTAAACTCTAACCTTTTAACCCTAAATTTTTATGAACTCAACTCGTTCATTTGAACTCAACTCGTTCATTCATTATTTTCTTTCTGATATTTTTGTATTTTTATCAGAGTTTTTTTTGTTTCTTCTATTTCTTCTATTTCTTCTCTTTTTTATAAAGAATATAGAGAAAAAGAAGAAAAGAGTATAAGAAATAGAAAATGAAGTTGAAGTTGAAGTTGAAGTTGAAGTTGAAGTTGAAGTTGAAG
>CEQM01014992.1_pt1 | contig 11402 bp, 6 predicted proteins | sample 531111 | NCBI WGS metagenome assembly CEQM01 (sample SAMEA2621278, study PRJEB7988) | marine metagenome | biome: marine biome (ENVO:00000447); feature: deep chlorophyll maximum layer (ENVO:xxxxxxxx); material: "saline water (ENVO:00002010), including plankton (ENVO:xxxxxxxx)" | depth 120 m
TTTGATCTATATTTTGCAGGATCTGACATTGAATGTCCTTTATATCTGTAAGTTCTAAATTCTAATAGTGTTGGTCCCTCTCCGTCTCGTGCTCTTTTTGCAGCTTTAGCAACTGCCCTATGGACCTTTATAACATTCATAGCATCAACTGGTTCAGATGGGATATTATAAGATAGCCCTGATTTATAAAGCTCTGTAACATTAGAAGTTCTGTCTACCGAGGTTCCCATAGCATATCCATTATTTTCAATAATAAAAATAACCGGTAATTTTAAAAACATTGAAATATTTACAGCTTCATGAAAAGCACCGATTCTTAAAGCTCCATCTCCAAAAAATGTCAAACATACATTACCAGTTTTTTTATACTTTTCAGAAAATGCAATACCTGCACCCATTGGTATCTGATTTCCAACAATTCCGTGACCACCAAAAAAATGTTTTTCTTTATCAAACATATGCATAGACCCCCCTTTTCCTTTTGAAATACCAGTAGATTTTCCAAAAAGCTCAGCCATTATTTTATCAGGATTTGTTCCTAAAGCTAGAGGATGAGCGTGGTCTCTATAAGCAGTAATATATTTATCCCCCTCCCTTAATGCCGAAACACACCCTGAAGCACATGCTTCTTGCCCTATATACAGATGGCAAAATCCTCGGATTTTTTGCTGACCATATAATCTTCCAGCCATCTCCTCAAATCTTCTCATTAACAGCATAGATTTAAGCCAATACATATAGGTTGAAGAATTAAACTCTTCTTTCACCTTTGATTTAATTTTTTTTTCTTTAGTAACTGGCATATTTTCTCTTTAAAAAAACTATTGTGTAATAAAAATTTATTTATTTACATTAAAATCAGTTCCTATTTTTTGCACAAATATATATGCATATTGATAAAATAAAGATTAATAATTTTAAAAATTATATTTCAGCTACTATCTACTTTGATGATAAAATAAATTTTTTATATGGGAAAAACGGAGCTGGAAAAACAAACTTGCTTGATGCAATTTATTATTTATCCTATGGAAAAAGTATTGTTAACAATTTAGATACTGACAACATAAAACATTCTGAGTCATTCTTCACAATTGAAGGGGCATATTCAAATAATTATCTCTATAAATGCACATTTGAAATCCCGAACAGAAAAAAAATTTATGAAAATGGAAATAAATATAAAAACCTAAAAGAGCATATTGGAAAAATTCCGGTGGTTTTTGTTAATCCATATGATATAAATCTAATTAGAAACTATAGTAATAATAGAAGGCGTTTTTTCGATCAAATATTTTCTCAAATAGACAAAAAATATTTAGATAGTTTAATTGCATACAATAGACTAATTAAACAAAGAAATGCATATTTAAAAAACTTATTATCTATCAATGATATTGATAGCAATCATATAAAAAGTTATGACGATAAACTTATTACTTTAAATAAATACATAGGGAAAAAAAGAAAAGAAGAGGTTAAAAGTTTTAATTCTATTTTTAATAAAGTATCAACAGAATTAAATAATAATAGTGCTCAGTTTGGAATAAAATATTCATCAAATTTTTTAAGTTCCATGGAAAGCGATGTCTTTGATAAATATTTAGAAAAAGACTACTATACTAAAAAAACAAACATTGGAATACATAATGATGATTATGTATTTGCAATGAATGATAAATTAATCAAAAGAGTTGGTTCTCAGGGACAGCAAAAAACATATATTATATCATTAAGAATCACTGAATATCAAATTTTAAATAATAAATTATCCGAAGAACCGATTCTATTACTTGATGATGTTTTTCATAAATTAGACGATAAAAAAATTGATATATTATTAGATTATTTAAAAAAAAATAACTTTAATCAAATACTTATTTCTGATTCAATAAAAAGTAGACTTAATAAGATTAAAAAGAAAATTAAAAATTTAAAAGTTTTCAAAATAAAAGAGGGAAAAATTTATGAAAGATAAAAGAAGATCTAAATTGTTATCTATCAAAGATTTAACTAAAGAGTTTTATGAGAAAGACAAAATAAAGAAGGGGCTAAGTGATATAACTATTTATGAAACGTGGAAGAAAATATCAGACATAAAAATTCTTGAAAGAACAAAAAAAGTTTTTACGAAGGGAAATAAACTATATATTCAAATCACCTCAGCTCCTCTTAGAAATGAGTTAACTAACAATAAAGTAAGTATAATGAGAAAATTAAATAAAGAACATAAATTAATTGAAGATCTATACTTTATTTAATATTCTGATTGAAGTTTATTCTGATTTAATAATAGAATAGCAACTCCAATAAAAATATAAGAATCTGCAAAATTAAAGACTGGCCATAATGAAAGATAAGATCCTCCAATAAGAGGTATCCATTCAGCTACATAGCCTTCCCAAATATCAATATAAAACATATCAATAACTTGACCATTGAATAAAGCAAAAGGAGCGTTATATGGAGCATTTTCATATATAATACCATAAAATATACTATCAATTACATTACCTATTGCTCCAGAAAGAATTAGAGATATGCAAATCAAAAGAATGGGATTTGTTTGTTTATTTAATAAATTAAATAAATAGAATCCAATTAAAAATGATGCGAATAATCTAAATAATGAGAGAATCAGTTTAGTATATTTAAAATCAAAATTAATGCCAAAAGCCATACCTGGATTTTCAATATGATACAGTTTGATAAAGTCTCCAATTATGGATATCTCAGTATGTAAAGGCATGTTAGAATGAACAATATATTTAACTAACTGATCTAAAAAAATTAAGCCAATTATTAAAATAATATATTTTGATTTCATAACTATATAACTTTTTTAATTTTATAATTAATAACTGTTGATTCAACTTTCAATGAAGCAATATCAATATCCATAAGTTTAGAATCATCTATATTATTGTCTATATAAAGTTCTAAAGCCTGGGTCTCGTTACAGATGAAACCTTTGTGCTTCAACAAAAATGAAATAATTTCTTTTGATGAGTTATCAATATAAATTTCAATTTTATCTGTCACTTCAAGTTTATTTTCTTTTCTTTCATTTTGAATTTTATTTATAAATTCACGAGAAACCCCTTCTGCAAGTAAATTGTCATCAATTGAAATATCTAATGCAATGGTAAACATATCATTACTTGCAACTTGCTTTCCCTCTATTTCTCCAAATAAAATTTCAACTTGATTTATAGAAAGTTCTATAGTTTCATTATTATCTAACTCAATATTGATCGAATTTTTATTTTCAAGATGATTAATTTCATCCTGAGACATTTTAGAAATTCTAGTAGCAACTAATTTCATGTTTTTTCCATGAACTGAACCTAGTTCTTTATAATTTGGTTTGATTTTTTTAATAAAAACTTTTGAATTATCATATACATATTCAATTTCTTTAACATTAACTTCAGATAATATGATACCTTGAACATCATTTATGTCTTTTTCAATTACACTTGATTTTATAGGTATAGAAATTTTTGATAATGGCTGCCTTACTCTTATTTTTTCTTTTTTTCTTATTGAATGAACTAAAGAAGAAATGCTTTGAGCATATAACATTTTTCTTTCAAGAGACTCTGATATTATTTTGTTATCAACAATGGGGAAATCTAAAAGATGGACTGACTCTGATTCTGAGACACTAAATTCATTTAAATTTTGAAATAATTTTTCTGAATAGAAAGGAGTAAATGGAGAAGAAATAATTGAAATTTTATATAAACATTCAAATAAGGTTTGATAAGCCATAAGTTTATCTTCTGATAAATCTCCTTTCCAAAATCTTTTCCTATTAAGTCTTATATACCAATTACTTAAATCATCATTCAAAAATTTATTGATTGCTCTCGAGGCTTTAGTCGGATCATAATCATCTAACTTTAATTCTACAAAACTGATAAGAGAATTCAACTTGCTTATTATCCATTTATCTTCAAAACTTCTTTTATCATATGGTACTATCTTTTCATCTCCTGTAAAACCATCAATATTTGCGTATAAAGCAAAAAAGTTATAAGTATTGTTTAAAGTGCCAAAAAACTTTCTAACAATCTCAGAAATACCATCAATATCAAACTTCAAGTTATCCCAAGGATTAGAGTTAATTACCATATATAATCTTGTCGCATCAGGACCATATTTTTTTATCACCTCAAAAGGGTCAATAGCATTACCTAGTCTTTTAGACATCTTATTTCCATCCTTATCTAAGACTAAACCATTAGAAATAACATTTTCATAACTTACTTTACCAAATAGCATTATAGAAATAGCATGTAATGTAAAAAACCAACCCCGGGTTTGGTCTACTCCCTCTGCTATAAATTTAGCTGGGAACATTTTTTCAAAAGTTTCTTGATTTTCAAATGGATAATGATATTGAGCAAATGGCATTGATCCTGAATCATACCAAACATCAATTATATCTTTCTCTCGATACATTGGATAACCTTTTTTAGAAGCTAAAACTATATCATCAACAAAAGGTCTATGTAAATCTAAATTTTCAGAGATATTAGATTTCATTAAACCTAATTCTACTGATTTTTTAATTTCTGATTTCAATTCATTAATACTCCCTATACAAATTTCTTCTTTTCCATCTTTCGTTCTCCATATAGGAAGTGGTGTGCCCCAAAATCTAGATCTACTCAAATTCCAGTCAACAAGGTTTTCTAACCAATTACCAAAACGTCCGCTTCCAGTTGATTCCGGTTGCCAATTAATTTCTTTATTCTTATTAATAAGATCTTCTTTAAGTTTTGTGGAATTTATAAACCACGACTCGAGAGGATAGTATAAGATAGGTTTATCAGTTCTCCAACAATGAGGATAACTATGTTCATATTTTTTGACATCAAAAGCTTTATTCTCTTTTTTTAATTTAATTGATATTTGCTCATCAGTGGTAAGACCTTCTATATCAGAAAAAGACTTAACCTGCATTCCAGCAAAATCAGTAATTTGATCTACAAACTTTCCCGATTTATCAACAATTGGAACATCTTCATTTTTATCATTTTTTACAAAAATACCAGGCAAATTATTTTTTCTTGAAACAAAAAAATCATCAGAGCCAAAAGTAAGACTTATATGTACAATTCCTGTTCCTTCTTCGGTCGTTACAAAATCCCCATTAACTACAGTAAAAGCTGGCTTTTCAGCATTAACATATGGCATTAATTGCTCATAATCTAGGCCTACAAGTCTATTGCCTTTAATTGATTTTAATATTTTATATTCAATTTTTTGTTTATTAAAAACTATATCACCCTCAGTTTTTTGATTATTTATATCAAAAAATTTTTCTATACATTTTTCTGCAAGAATAACATTGATTTTCTTCTCTGTATATTTATTGAAGGTTTCTAAAAGGACATAATCAATTTTTATACCTACGGCTAAACCATTATTAGCAGGTAAAGTCCATGGCGTTGTCGTCCATGCTAAAAAATAGCAACTATTCTTTCCTATGATATCGAATGATTTTGAATTATTTTCTATTTTAAATTGAGCCGTCAAAGAAGTATCCTTAATATCTTTATATGCACCAGGCATATTAAGCTCATGAGAACTTAATCCTGTACCAGCTGCAGGAGAAAAAGGCTGAATGGTATAGCCTTTATATAATAGGCCTTTATTATATAATTCCTTTAATGACCACCATATAGACTCAATGTAATTATTTTTAAAAGTGATATAAGCATCATCAATATCCAACCAGTAACCAATACTCTCTGTTAATTCTTCCCATGCCTCCTTATATTGCATGACAGCAATTTTACATTCTTCATTATACTTTTCAACTGAAATTTTACTGCCAATATCATCTTTAGTTATTCCTAATTTTTTTTCAACTTGAAGTTCAACTGGAAGACCATGAGTGTCCCATCCACCTTTTCTATAAACCCTATATCCTTTTAATGTTTTATATCGGCAAAAAATATCTTTAATAGTTCTTGCCATAACATGATGTATACCAGGCATTCCATTAGCAGAAGGTGGTCCTTCATAAAAAGGAAAAATTTTATTTTTAGGTCTAGTGTTAATTGATTTTTCAAATATTTTATTTGAATTCCAATAATCAATTATCTGTTTACTTATATCATAGTAATTAATAGAACCCTCCTCGTTAAACTTTCTTTTTCCCATTTAATTTTTTTTATAAAAATGTAAAATTATACTAGGTAACAAAGTTAGGTTAGTAATCATAGCAACAAATAAAATTATAGATGTTAAAACTCCCAAAACAATTGTTCCTCCAAAATCAGAAAATGCGAAAATTATAAAACCAAAAAAGAGAATAAATGAAGTGAAAATCATTGATCTACCGGTTTGATTAATTGTATTAATAATAGATTCTTCTAAGCTTTTAGTTTGCAACTCATTTTTAAACTTGGCAAGAAAGTGTATAGAGTAGTCAACTGAGATACCAAAAACTATACTGAATACTAAAGCTGAGCTTGGTTTTAATGGAATATTAAAATATCCCATAATACCTCCTGCTATAATAAGTGGAATTACATTTGGAATTAATGAAATTATAACCATTTTAAAATTTTTAAATAATAAAGACATTATTATACTAATAATTATAAATGCTAATAACATACTCTGAAGTAAATTTTCAACTAAAAAATTTATGCCTTTAATAAATATTAATGTTGTTCCTGTCATCTGAACTTCGGCTTTAGATTTAGAAAATATTTTTTCTATTTCAGGACCGAAAACATTTTTGACAACAGAGTCCAGCTTTAAAGAACCTAAATCAGCAACATTTAATGATATTCTCATTTTTTGTCCAATTGAGTCAACAAAAGATTTTGACAGATTATCATTTGAAACATTATCTTCATATCCATCAGATATATATCTAAAAATAAAATTTTTATCTCTATTATTTGGCAATGTATAAAAGGAGGGATTATTGTTATAATATGCTTGTCGAGAAGCTTTAATAAATGTAACTAATGATATAGGTGAAGATACATACTCCTTATCTTCCATAAAGCTTTCTAGTTTATCTACCTGTCTTAACAAACTAAGATTTTGAACACCTTTTTTCATTTTTGTATCAACTACAATTTCGAGTGGCATCACACCAGAAAAATTTGATTCAAAAAATTTTAAATCTTTCATCAAAGAACTTTCAGCAGGAACATCGTCAACTAGAAATGAAACTGATTTAATTTTTGACAACCCATAAAAAGATAACAATAAAATAACAGAAGAAATAAGAAAAACCCTTCCCTTATAATTAAAAGATATTTTTCTAAATGTATTAATTAAAAAACCTATAAAAGTATAGTTCAAATAGTTAACCTGTTTGCTTTTTGGTTTAGGAAGAGCTAAATAAATAGATGGCAAAAGAAAAATACTTACAAAAAAAGTAGCTAAAACGTTTATTCCAGCAACAATTCCAAATTCAGTTAATATTTTTATATCTGTTGTAGCAAGAACAAAAAACCCTACAGCTGTTGTTAAATTAGTGATTAAGGTAATTAAGCCAATTGTTTTTATAACATTTACAATTGCCTTTTTCTTATCTTTTAGTTGTTCAATTGAAAAATGATAATAATTTAACATATAAACACAATTTGGAATCCCAATTACAACGATAATAGGAGGAAGCAAACCAGTTAATAAGGTAATTTTAAATCCGAATAAAGCTAAAGTTCCAAATACCCATGTAACAACTATTCCTATAATTATTAATGGGATTAAAACAGTATCAATTGATCTAAAGAAAATAAATAAAATTATACCTAAAACGACAACAGATATTATCAGAAGCCTAGTCAACTCTTTCTTCACACTTTCAGCAAGAACATACCTTGAATAAGGTAACCCAGCATAGTGAAGTTTTATATCTGATTTCGTTCTAAATTGTTCACTAGTAGAAATTAAATCATTCATTAGTTTATTTCTACTCTCTGAGTTTAAAACATTTTTATCAATTGTCACTAACAAAGTGAGAGCACCTTCTTCATTTAATATTTTTCCTTCGTAAAACTTTTCGTTTTTTATCTCACTTAGTAAACTATCATATTCAAACTGAGTAGTTGGGAGAGGACTAAATATATTAATGAAATTAAAATTTTTCTTTTTATCATTTCTTTTAAGTACCTGTAATTTTGGTAAGCCTAAAACACCTTTAACACCATATATATTTTCAATTTCATCAACATATGCACTATATAAATTAAACTTTTCAAGATCAAAAATTGATGAATCTTTTAACCCTATAGCAAAAACATTCCCATCCTCACCAAAGGTTTCTTTGAAGGAATTATAATACATCATATCTTCATCTGTGTCTGGAACCGTTTGAGAAAAATCATAATTATACTCCACCTCGAGGCCTTTATACCCCATAAATATCGTGTATATAAGAATTAAGAAAATAAAAAGCTTTCTGTTATTTAAAACAAAATGTGAGAATTTTTCTGCCATTAAAGTTTCTTTAATAAATTATTGATAGATACAAAGCCATCAATGTGATTTACTAGATTTTTCACTGAAATTCTTTCTTGTTTCATAGTATCTCTATTTCTAATAGTTACGGAGTCATCTTCTAAAGACTCGTAATCGATAGTAATACAAAATGGAGTTCCAATAGCATCTTGCCTTCTATACCTTTTTCCTATTGAATCTTTATAATCAAATTGAGCATTAAAATGAACTTTTAAGTCATCATATATTTTTACTGCTTTTTCAGATAGTCCATCTTTTGCTAATAAAGGCATTACAGCAACTTTAACCGGAGATAACTCAAATGGAATTTTTAGAACTGTTCTTTCAGAACCATCAGCTAATTTTTCATTTTTAAGAGATGAAGACATAACTGATAAAAATAGACGATCCAAACCAATTGAGGTTTCAACAACATATGGAATATAACTTGATCCTGATTTTTGATCAAAATAATTTAATTTTTTACCTGAATGCTTCTCATGATTTTTTAAATCAAAGTCAGTTCTGGAATGTATACCTTCAAGCTCTTTAAATCCCATTGGGAAATTAAACTCTATATCACAAGCTGCATTTGCATAATGGGCCAAATTTTCATGGTCATGAAATTTATATGACTCTTTCCCTAATCCTAAGGCATAATGCCAATTCATTCTTTTCTCTTTCCAATTTTCATACCATTCCATCTCTGAACCTGGCTCAACAAAAAACTGCATTTCCATTTGTTCAAATTCTCTCATTCTAAAAATAAATTGTCTTGCTATAATTTCATTTCTAAAAGCTTTTCCTATTTGAGCAATACCAAATGGAATTTTAACTCTAGTTGAATTAATAACATTTAAAAAATTAACAAATATTCCTTGCGCTGTTTCAGGTCGTAAATATATTTTTTTTGAAGATTCACTTGAAGATCCTATTTCCGTTGAAAACATTAAATTAAATTGTTTAACATCAGTCCAGTTAGATGTTCCAGAAACTGGATCATTAATATTTAAAGAAATTATTAAGTTCTTTAAGCCTTTAAGATCATTTGACTTTAAACAGTCATTCATTTTTTTATTTATCTCTGTAATATTTTGAGAATATTTTAAAACCCTTTCATTAGTTTTTCTAAAAACTTTCTCATCAAACTTTTCTCCAAATCTTTTACTTGCTTTTTTAATTTCTTTGTCAATTTTAGATTTAATTTTTGACATATAATCCTCTATTAAAACATCTGCTCTATACCTTTTTTTTGAATCTTTATTATCTATTAGAGGATCATTAAATGCATCTAAGTGTCCTGATGCTTTCCAAGTCATAGGATCCATAAAAACTGATGAATCAATACCTACAATATTATCATTTAGTTGAGTCATTGACTTCCACCAAAAATCCTTTAAATTATTTTTAAGTTCCGAACCATATGGACCATAATCATATACAGCACTTAGGCCATCATAAATTTCACTAGATTGATAAATGAACCCATTAGCTTTTGAGTGAGAAATAACTTTCTTTAGTATATCATTATTATCCATTCGACAAATATAACTTTACAATTTTTTTTAAACTAACTATCAAATCTTAATGTTAATTTATCTAAACTATTTTTAGAGCCTAAAAAAGTAATAATATCTTCTTTTAATAGCCTAGTATAGCCATGACTAAGAATTATTTCATCATTCCTTTTAATCGATAACATCAAAATATCTTGTGGTAGTTTAAGGTCTCTTAATAGAGAGCCTGAAATTTTATCATTAAGTAATCTTATATCTCTAATTTCTTTGTCTTTCTCTTTTCCTAAAAATATAGAAGTTCCAAGAGGAGATCTTACATACTGATCAATTAAATTAATAATTGCATCTGATGGATGAATAAGCTTTATATTAAAATCTGAAAAAAGATCAACTTTTAAGTAATCATTTATTCTTACTATAAGATTCTTGTTGCCGTATGTCGAATGTGATAATTTACAAATTTCTTCATTTATATCATCTGAACTGAAACAGATTATAGAGTTTGCATTTGCATAGTCAATTTTATCAAAATTATATTTATCTATATTATCTATTTTCATCTGATTTATTCCATCTGGAACCTTATGAGGTTTATTTGTGTCAAAAATTACAATATCAACTATCCAATCTCGAGATTTTAAGAGAGATGCAACCGATAAAGATTGGGGTTCTAGTCCAAAAATTATTGCTCTCTTTTTTTTAACAATAGAAATTTGTTTTCTTCTATTTGTTTCATTTAAATAGTTAAGAGCCCACTTAAATATAGGGGGTCCAAAAAATTGACTAATTATTATTGAAGAAATTAATATTATTGAAACTTGACTGATAATTTCATTATCCCAGTAATAAAATTCTTTTTGAATAAGTTGAATTAAGCCTAAAGAAACACCAGCTTGAGTAATATGAGGTGTCCAACCCAATAATTTATAATTTAAAGGATCTTTTGCAAAGTAACCCCCAACATATGAAGCAGCAAAAAGCGAAACTATTCTTATTAAAAAAAATAAAATTGCATACTGAAAAACTTGAATAACTAAAAATATATTTAGTGAAGCTCCTATAAGTGTGAAAAAAATTACATAAATGTATTTTCCAGATACTTGAATAAAATCTAAAAACTCTAACCTTTTATCTGTTTTATTAATTACAAATATGCCCGATACCATACAAATTAATAATGGCTCAAATATTATTTCTTTATTAATAGCAGAAAATGAAAGATCTCTGATATAATCAGAGAAAATAAATGAAGTAAATCCAATAATTACTAATAAGAAATACTTGATGAATTTATTGATGCTAACACTCAGAAAAATGTTAAGAATAAATCCATAAACAAAACCAATGAATATTGAAATAATAATTTCAAATAAGATAAGGAGTAAATTCAAAATTTCTAGGGAGCCA
>CEQM01009465.1_pt1 | contig 11348 bp, 7 predicted proteins | sample 531111 | NCBI WGS metagenome assembly CEQM01 (sample SAMEA2621278, study PRJEB7988) | marine metagenome | biome: marine biome (ENVO:00000447); feature: deep chlorophyll maximum layer (ENVO:xxxxxxxx); material: "saline water (ENVO:00002010), including plankton (ENVO:xxxxxxxx)" | depth 120 m
ATGTGTCCACCAAATAGCGTTAAATTTTGGTCAATATATTACAATAAATATCAATAAAATTCAATTAGATGTTTGAATACTGTAAAATATTGAAGAAAATGGTATGAATATTGAAAAAAAAGCGGGATGGACGGGATTCGAACCCGCGACCTCCTGCGTGACAGGCAGGCATTCTAACCAGCTGAACTACCACCCCGATTAAAATTGATAGGCAAAAGTATCCTTTCGTTGATATTAAAAAAAGTAAAATATTAATTTTTTATTTATAATGATTAAATCTTAAGTAAATTTACCGACTAATTGATTTTATAACATGTCATTAGACTTCGAGAAACCTATTATTGAGCTTGAAAACAAGCTAAATCAGATGAAAGAAATTGCCTCTAAAAATGGCAAAAGTTTGGATAATGAAGCTTTGTCACTTGAGGACAAAATAATAGAACTCAAGAAAGAAATTTTTTCAAATCTTACGAGATGGCAAAAGGTTCAATTATCTAGACATCCTAATAGACCTTATTTCCTTGATTATATATATAAAATTACAAATGAATTTATTGAGTTACATGGTGACCGAGTTGCAAAAGACGATAAAGCAATGGTTGGTGGAATTGGAGAAATAGATGGTAAATCTGTAATGTTAATTGGACAACAAAAAGGAAGAACAACAAAAGAGAGACAATTTAGAAATTTTGGAATGTCAAATCCTGACGGATACAGAAAAGCATTAAGGTTAATGAAAATGGCTGAAAAATTTAAAATGCCTATTGTAACATTAATTGATACTCCAGGAGCTTACCCTGGTCTTGAAGCAGAGGAAAGAGGGCAGGCAGAAGCTATAGCTAGAAATATTCAGGAGATGTCAACTTTAAATGTTCCTGTTATATGTATAGTGATTGGAGAAGGTGCTTCTGGTGGAGCATTAGGTATAGGTGTTGGTGATAAGGTTTATATGATGGAATACACATGGTATTCAGTAATTTCACCTGAATCATGCTCATCTATTTTATGGAGAAGTTGGGATTACAAAGAGCAGGCTGCAGAAGCATTAAAATTAACATCTAAGGATTTAAAGAAGATGGGAATTATTGATGGTATTATTAAGGAACCTTTAGGAGGAGCTCACAATGATGTAGACCTTGCTGCCAAAAGAATTAAGAAAGTTATTTTAAATGATATTGAAGAACTTGGTAAGTTAAATCCAGAAAAGAGAATTAATAAAAGGATTGATAAATTCTCCAATATGGGCGTTATCAATGATTAGGTCTTTAAATAAATTTATTTTCTTAAATCTTTTAGGTTGGAGAATCACTGGAAATGTTCCTGATGATAAGAAAATAGTAGCAATTGTTGCTCCTCATACGTCTTGGCATGATTTTTTTGTAGGTGTATTTACTAGATCAATATTAAAAATGGAGAATAGAATTAAGTTTCTTGGAAAATATGAATTATTTAAAAATCCATTAATTGGTTGGGTATTAAGGAAACTTGGCGGTTATCCTGTCGTAAGAAATAAGCAGGTTAATTCTGTTGATAGCGTTGTTAAAATTTTTAATGACAATGAAAATTTTTTTTTAACGTTAGCACCAGAGGGAACAAGAGCAAAAGTTAATAGTTTAAAAACGGGATTTTATTATATTGCCCTGAAAGCAAAAGTTCCCATTTTAATGGTAGGGTTTTGTTTTAAAAAAAGGATTGTGCATTTTGGCGATAAGTTTTATCCATCTGGTAATATTGATGAAGACATGGTAAGAATAATTAATTTTTTTAGTAATTATCAGGGAAAAATTCCAAGTAAAGGATTAAGTCATTTATTATGAATTTTATAATATATTTTTTTTCATTATTTATATCTATAAGTCTTTACTTAGAAAGAAATAATATATATGAATCTAATAATGGTTATTCTGTAGAGGTTGATTCTCTGCTTTATCCGAATGCAAAGCATAGAGAGCAGTCTAAATTAATTTATCAATTGCTTTCAAAGTATCATTATAAGAAAATAAATCTTGATGATTCCCTCTCAGAAAAAATTCTTAAAAAATATATTAATTCACTTGATCCAAATAAAGAATACTTTTTTAATTCTGATATAAATTATTTCAATCAATATAAGTATCAAATGGATGATTATGTGATGTCTGGCTACTTAGAACCTGCATATGAAATATTTACAGTTTACAATGAAAGAGTAAAAAATAGAATAGGTTATGTGTATTCTTTACTAGAAAATGAGCCGAATTTTTCATTAGATGAAGATCTGATTTTTGATAGAAAGAATTCATCTTGGTTCATTGATGTAAATGAAATGGATGATTACTGGAGGAAGAAAATAAAAAATTCCATTTTAAACCTTAAAATTTTAGGTAAAGATTGGAAATCCAATAAAGAAACTCTAGATAAAAGGTATAAAAGATTTGAGAAAACCATTTCCCAATTTAATTCTGAAGATGTATTTGAAATGTTTATAAATAGCTATGCGGAGTTATTCGATCCACATACAAATTATTTCTCTCCAGTTAATGCAGATAGATTTGAAATTAATATGAGTAAAACATTTGAAGGGATTGGTGCTAGATTACAACAAGATGTAGAGTATACTACAATTTTTCAAATTATGCCAGGTGGTCCAGCTTATAGGAATAAGGAATTAGAAAAAGGAGATAGGATAATTGGAGTAGGTCAAGGCGAAGAGGGAGTTTTTGAAGATATAATAGGGTGGAGACTTGATGATGTTGTTTCAAAAATAAAAGGACCAAAAGGTTCAGTTGTCCAGTTATTAGTACTGAAAAAAGAATCTAATATTGATGATTATCCAGATACTGTTAGATTAGTCAGAGATAGAGTTGATGTGGTTGATGAGGATGCTACTTTTGATATTATTCCTTATAGAGCTAATAATAAAAATTATAATGTAGGTCTCATTAAAATTCCTAGCTTTTACATAAATTTTGAGGAAGCTCAAAGAGGTAAAAAAGACTATAAAAGTGTAACAAGAGATGTAAAAAGGTGTATTGACTCTCTTAATGCTTTATCGGTAGATGGTATTATTATCGATTTAAGAAATAATGGTGGAGGTTCTCTACAAGAAGCAATTGATCTTACAGGCCTTTTTATTGAAACTGGCCCAGTAGTTCAAATAAAATCTTCTTCAGGTAGAATTGAAGTAGAAAAAGATTTTGATAGGTCAATCCATTATAATGGTCCATTGCTTGTACTAAATAATTCTTTTACCGCATCCTCATCAGAAATTTTTTCAGGAGCATTAAAGGATTATAACAGAGGTTTAGTTGTAGGGGAGTCAACTTTTGGTAAAGGAACTGTTCAAAACCTTATAGATTTAGATAGATTTTTTCCTAATTCTAATCTGCAATTTGGACAATTGAAAATCACGTTAGCAAAATATTATAGGGTAAGTGGAGGAAGTACTCAAAAAATTGGAGTTGAGCCTCATATAGAGTTCCCTAATATTTATGATAGAAGTATTTATACTGAAAACTCTAGGAATAATGCATTAGAATGGGACAAAATAAGAGATATAACTTTTGACAAAATAAATTATATAAATGAGCCATTAGTAAATCACTTAAATGCTACATTTCAAAATGATATTAAAAGTGATTCATCTTTCATAAATTATCTTTCATATGTTGAAGACACTAAAGAAAATAGAAAGAAAAAGAAAATTTCTCTTAATTATTCAAAAAGAATTACTGAGAAAAAAGCTAATGATGATAAATCAAATTCATTAAATACTACTGTCAAAATCACTGAAATATTTCCTATTAAAGAAGAGACACTACTAAAAAAAGTTCAAAACGATCTTTATCTAAGAGAAAGTGTTAGGTTATTTGTTGAAATGTTAAGCTTTAAAGAAAGCTAAAAATACCATTTATACACAAATTCTGTTTATAAACATTATTTTTTATGTGTAAAATTGATGTATAAACCTGTTGATAAGTTGTTAATAAGTTTATTAATTTTTTATTGATTTCAAAGTTAGGATTGTCTTACTTAGTATCATCAAGCGAGAGATATTAAAGTTTGAATTTATTCAGGCTTGACGCTGAAAAGGTTGAAAGGAATTACGGTTCCAAGATACAAAGAAGCAGCAAGCTCTCAAAGCGGAAACTTAATTTATTAAGTGAAAACTTTAAGGACTTTATAACTGTAGCTTGACGTTTGGAAAGCACTACGGTGATTTTTAAATGAAAAGGGCGAAAAATTCGATAAGAATTTACGCCCTTTTATTGTTTATAGACATTCCTATTTCAACATTATATTAGTCTTATAAATATGTTGATAAGTTGTTGAAAACTTATTTTATCAAGTCTTGTTTTAAAATCAAATAATATATTACTTAGCATTACTGAACGAGAGATATTAAAGTTGAAACATAGTTTCGGCAGGTCTCCGAAAGAATTGAGAAACTACGGTTTCGAGATACGAAAGGAAACAAGCTCTCGAAGTGGAAACTTAACTTGTTAAGCAGAAACTTTAAGGACTTTATAACTGTAGTTCAGCGTTTGGAAAGCACCACGGTGATTTCAAAATGAAAAGGGCGAAAATTCGATAAGAATCTACGCCCTTTTATTGTTTATAGACCTTTCTATTTAATCTATAATTATTCCTTGAATACCGTTTGCTTTTAACCTATCAGTAAATTCTTTTAAGTCTTTATTTATAATATTGTCAAAAGGCTCAATATATCTATCGTAATCATTTTTAAGTTCATCAAGTCTATTCATCATTCCATCATTTGGCCCTTGATTATCAGTAGTTATTCTATCATATAAGTGTGTTATGTGGTTTGTCCATTTTCTTGGATAATTAATCTCATCTTGAGATGTTTCAATTTTATTCTGATATAAATTTTCTTCAATATTCTTAAGTTTTAATATAATCTCATTTCCATTATCCTTTATTATTTCATGGAAATCTTTTTCTTTAGTTAGATTAATATAAGTTTTAATTTGACTTGTGATATTTCTAATATCTTTAAGCTTATTCTGAGATTCCTCAATCATATCAATTATAATATTAGCTGTCTCGAATTGTTTAATTAATTCTGATTCAGGAATATCCCACCTTGGGTCAATAGCAACATTAAATGGTTGAGAATATGATTTTCCATTTATTTCCATTTCAACTATATAATTTCCAGGTAAAGCGTCAGGACCTCTACCTCTTCTGGCACTGTAATACATAGAAACAAAGTCTCTTTGTATTTTAGGAGCTTTATGTTCTAAATCCCAATAAATTGTATGTACTCCAGAATAAATAAAAGCTGAATCGGAATCTACATCATATAGATACTCAGTATTCTCCTTAAAGTTTATTATTTCATTACCATTTGAATCTTTTATAAAGAGATTAACGCTATTTAATGATAAATTCCTAGGAATATAGAATGAAATATCATTTTCAAAACTCACTCCTCCTGATCTCCACCCTCCACCTAAAGTAGTTCTTAGTGCTTTTTCAGGTTTAAATAAATAAGGCGCATCATTATTTTCTAGGACTTTATCAATTCCCTGGAGTACATTTATCTTGTCTAGTATCCAAAAACCTCTTCCTTGAGTTGATATAGCTAAATCATTTTGCGTTACTTCCATGTCTGTTATAGGTACATTAGGAAGATTTAACTGTAAAGAATTCCAGTCACCACCATCATTAAATGAGACAAATGCTCCAAATTCTGTTCCAGCATAAAGTAGTCCTTTTTTAGATGGATCTTCAGCAATAGCTCTCACAAAATGATCTTTAGGTATTCCGTTATCTTTTGAAATTAATTTCCATGATTTACCATAATCGTTAGTTAATATAATATATGGTTTAGGATCTCCATTTCTATAATTATAAACGGCAACAATTGCTCTTCCAGCTTGATGAGAAGATAGCTCAATTTTGTTAATAGTTCCCTGATAAGGAATAATTTTAGAAGGTGTTATATCTTGCCATGTTAAGCCACCATCTCTAGTGATATGTATTAAACCGTCATCAGAACCAACCCAAATTTCTCCTTCATTGTGGGGGGATTCTTCTAATGCAAAAATTGAAGAGTAGACTTCTACCCCTGTTGCATCATTCTGTATAGGGCCTCCTGGAATATCTGCTTTTTCTGGGTCTTTCTCTAGAAGTTTTCTTGTTAAATCAGGGCTAATTATCTTCCAGTTTTTAGCTTTATCAGAGGTTAGGTGTACTACATTAGATCCAACATAAACATTGTCAGGATTATATTTAGATATAAATACAGGATAATTCCATTGAAACCTGTAAAGTAATTCATCCTGCCTTGTACCTTCTGTTAAGTGTACATAAGGTGTTCTTTGGTACTCTTCTCCTGTCTCTAGATTCTTATATGTAAATTCACCGCTATAACCAGTTGAATAGATTATATTGGGATTTGTTGGATGAACAGCTATATCAGAACATTCAGTGCCTCCTGCATTAAACCAATTTTCAAATGGAGTTAGCGAGGGAATACCCCTGCTAGGAACAGATATAGTTGAGTTATCTTGCTGTCCAGCATAGAGTCTAAATGGGAACTGATTATCTACTGTTAATCTATAAAATTCAGATGTAGGCTGATTATATTGTGTAGACCATGTTTCTCCACCATTAAGTGAAACATTACTACCACCGTCATTGCAATTAATCATTATATCAGTATTATTTGGATTAATCCAGACGCCATGATTATCTCCATGGGGAGTATAAATTCTTTCATCAAATGTTTTTCCACCATCTATTGATCTATAGAATCCAGTATTTGAAGCGTATATAATATTTTCATTTTTTGGATCAGCATTTATGTGCGAATAATACCATCCTCTTTGTCTTAACTTATGATCTCTGTTTATCCTTTTCCATGATTTTCCACCGTCATCAGACCTGTAAAGTCCACCTTCTTCTTCCTTTTGAGCTTGAATCATCGCCCATATGCGTTTTGAGTTGACAGGTGAATATTCTACCTGTATTTTTCCTGTTAGTCCTTTAGGAAGTCCCTCTGAAAGTTTTTTCCAGGAATCTCCTCCATCTTTTGACATAAATACACCGCCTTCATCACTACCATCTACAAGTGTCCAAGGTTTTCTCTGAACAGTCCAGAATCCTGCAATTAACTCATTGTCGTTATCAGGATTTATTTCTACATCTCTTGCTCCTGTTTTATCACTTATATAATGAATTTTTTTCCATGATTTTCCGCCATTAATTGTCTTAAATATTCCTCTTTCTGGATTGTGTCCAAAAATATTTCCTAAGGCGGCTACATATACTATATCTGCATTTTTAGGGTGTATAGCTACTTTTCCGATAAGACCAGCATTAGGCAATCCTATATGTTCCCACGTCTCACCCATATCTGTTGATTTGTACATTCCATTGCCTGTTGAAATGTTACCTCTAGGGTCTGCTGACCCTGTTCCTACATATACTATATTTTCATCTGATGGGGCTACTGCTATAGCTCCAATAGATCCTACTGTAATTTGACCATCGGATATGTTTTTCCAAGAATTTCCGGCATCTGTAGTTTTCCAGACTCCTCCTCCTGTGGTTCCCATAAAAAAAGTATAGGGTTTTGAGATTACACCAGAAACTGTTGTTGATCTTCCTCCTCTATAAGGACCAACAAAATTCCATTCAAGAGATTTGTAAAGATCTTCTGTGGAATTCTCTTGAGAGTAGGAGGGGGTGTTTAAAAAAGTTAATAAAAATATTAGTTGATACAATAAGATTCTAATTTTCATAATTATTTTTTTTCTTAAGTTACTTAAGATCTTTCAATTCTCAATTTTTTCTTAAATTTTTCCTCTTTTTCTCAATTTAGATCAATCTAAATTTATATATATAACATACTGTAATTCAATAAGTTATATATCATTACATATTTTTTAACTTTATTATAAAATAAAGATTTGAATTTATCAATTTTATGAGTAAAAAATCGTTGAGATATGAAATTTTTAAAAAATAAATACTCAGGGAGTTTTCTTAAATTGAATAAATAATCTTTATATTCAAATTCAAAAAAAATCAAATGGTTAGAGAAAATTGGGGAAGTAGATTCGGTTTCATTATGGCTACTGCTGGATTTGCAATTGGAATGGGTAATATATGGAGATTTCCATACATTGTTGGAGAGAGTGGAGGCGGTGCATTTATATTGGTTTATCTTATTTTAACAGCTATAATTGGAGTTCCCCTATTAACTGCAGAAGTCAGTTTAGGCCGAAAAGCTCAGCTTACTCCTTTAGCTGGAATGAAGAAATTGACGTCTCCTAGCTCATTTTGGAATATTATTGGTTGGGTAGAGCTACTTACAACAATAATAATTTTAGGATTTTATCTTATGATTATGTCGTGGGTGACAGTATATCTTAAGGAATATATTACTGGAGAGGCATTTAACTATACTTCTGATACTATTCAGTCTCATTTTAACGATCTTCAAAGAGATCCTACAACATTAATAACGTATTGTGCAATAATATCAGGAATTATGGCTTTTGTTGCTGCTAGAGGCCTCCAGGGAGGTGTAGAGCTAGTTTCAAAGGTCTTCATGCCTGTTCTCCTAGTGATGTTTATTTTATTAGCATTTGGATCAAATACTTTTGAAGGTTCCTTTGAGGGATTGATGTGGTATCTTACCCCAGATTTCTCTAAAATAACATTTGGGGTGATATTGGCTGCTCTAGGACAGATATTTTTCTCTGTAGGTATAGCACTGACTGCTGGATTTGTATTTGGTAGTTATCTAGATAAGAAAAAGAGTGATATACCTGGAAGTGTGGGTATTGTTGTGTTTTTCGATACTGCAATTGCAATTATAGCTGGTCTAGTGATATTTCCTGCATTATTTGCTTTTGGTATAGAGCCAAATTCAGGACCAGGGTTATTATTTGTTACTATGGCTTCTTTATTTAAAGAAATACCATTTGGTATGTTTCTTGGAGGTCTATTCTTCTTTCTTGTATTTATAGCTGCATTCACCTCAATAATTGGTCTTTTAGAGGCCGTTATATCTACTGCAATTGATTCTTTCAAAATATCTAGAATTAAGTCTGTAATAATATGTGTGGCGATGACATTTATACTTTGTGTTCCCAATATATTAGGATTTAGTACATGGAGTGATTTTCAGATATTTGGCATGAGTATTTTTGGATTTTTTGACTTCTTATCAGCAAAAATTCTTCTTCCACTAGGTGGGCTTTTAATCTCAGTTTATGTTGCTCATATATGGGGCTTCAACAAATTTATGGAAGAAACAAATGAGGGTTCTGAAAATATAAAAGTTACTCCAATATGGGGACCTGTAATGAAATTTATTATACCAATTATAATCCTTGTAATCCTTGTCTATGGGCTTGCAGGACAGAATTTAGCATAAAATTTATAAGATATGGATAAGATAGATTCTTTAAATCAGACAGCTGATTTTCATAGGTTGTTTAATCACCCAATACTTGAAACACCAACAATTCCTGATAAGAAAAGATGTGAACTCAGAGTAGAGCTTATATCAGAGGAACTAAAGGAACTTAAAGAGGCAATTGCTAATGATGATTTAGTAGAAGTAGCTGATGCTCTTTGTGACATACAGTATGTTCTCTCTGGTGCTGTACATGAGTTTGGTATGAGTGATAAATTTGTAAGGTTATTTAATGAGGTTCAAAGGTCTAACATGAGTAAGGCTTGTGAGACGAAAGAGGAAGCAGAGGCCACCATTAAGTACTACAAAGAAGAAAAAGGAACAGAAAGCTTTTATGAAGAGAAAGAGGGTAAATTTCTTATATATAGGGAAGGAGATAGAAAAACTCTAAAATCTATCAATTACTCTCCTGCAGAACTCAAAAAAATTCTAGAAGATTAGATTAATGTATTTAAATTATTTAGATCAGAGAAAGACTCCCTAAGCCTCTCAATCATTGCTTTTTCACCTTCTAAAAGCCATTTTCTTGGATCATAATACTTCTTATTAGGAACATCCTCTCCATCGGGATTACCTATTTGTGTATTTAAGTATTCTTGATTTTTTTTGTGGTAGTCGTTAACTCCTTTACAGAATGCCCACTGCATGTCGGTATCAATATTCATCTTTACTGCACCATATCCAATAGCCTCTCTAATTTCATTTCTTGATGACCCAGAACCTCCGTGGAAAACAAAATTAATTGGGTTAGATTCAGTATTATGCATTAGTGATACATACTCCTGAGATTTCTGTAATATCGTTGGTTTTAATTTAACGTTTCCTGGTCTATAAACACCATGGACATTACCAAAAGCCGCAGCAATCATGAAATTAGGGCTTATTTTTGATAATCTCTCATAGGCATAATTAACTTCTTCGGGCTTAGTGTAAAGTTTAGACTCGTCAACGTCTGTATTGTCAACACCGTCTTCTTCACCGCCAGTTACTCCTAATTCAATCTCTATTGTCATTCCTAAATCATTCATTCTCTCAAAGTATGTACAGCAGATATCTAAATTTTCTTCAATTGGTTCTTCAGATAAGTCTAGCATATGAGAGCTGAATAGAGGGATTCCTTCCTTCTTAAAAAACTCTTCTCCTTCTTCCAAAAGCCCATCAATCCAAGGTAATAGCTTTTTAGCACAGTGGTCAGTATGAAGAATTACAGGTACATCATACTCTTTTGCCATTAGATGTACGTGGTATGCTCCAGAGATAGAACCTGCTATTGCTGCTTTCTGGAATTCATTATCAAGGTGTTTTCCTGCATAAAATGTTCCTCCACCATTAGAAAATTGAATAATTACTGGAGAATTTACCTCTTTTGCTGTCTGAAGAACTGCATTAACTGAGCTGGTATTTACAACATTTACTGCCGGAAGAGCAAAATCATTTTCGTTTGCGTAGTTAAGAAGTTCTGTGACTTCCTCTCCGTGTAGAACACCTGATCTAAATTTCATAATAGTATTGGTTTTATTTTTCTCGCAAGCTAATTACTAGACCTATGAATACCAAAGAATTTACTAATAATTGTACACGTAGAGCTCCTTTGACCTATTTAGGGCATCAAAACGAAGTTCCAATTTAATCCTTTCTTCTTCCGCTCTGTATGGGACATTAGGGCAGTTGGGATGGTACTTTATATAGTAGAAATAAATTGTTTGTCCTCTCTCGTAAAGTGTCAGGTTATCCGGCTTGCCGAGAATATCAATAATCTGATTTTGTCTATACCTAAAAAACTCTTCTTTATTTTCTACTAAAAGCCTTACCATTTTCATTCTTTCACCGCTACATCCGAACTTGTCAAGTTCCCATTTTTCATAGTCTAAATTATCAATTTTTGGAGCTACTGTTTTACACGATGTAAGAA
>CEQM01021585.1_pt1 | contig 11335 bp, 6 predicted proteins | sample 531111 | NCBI WGS metagenome assembly CEQM01 (sample SAMEA2621278, study PRJEB7988) | marine metagenome | biome: marine biome (ENVO:00000447); feature: deep chlorophyll maximum layer (ENVO:xxxxxxxx); material: "saline water (ENVO:00002010), including plankton (ENVO:xxxxxxxx)" | depth 120 m
CCTGAACATGCAGCAACTTGAGTGATTCCATTACCCATTTGACCTGCGCCTAATACCGCAATTTTCTGTATTGCCATGACAGGCCCACATGAAGGGGCTTCATCAGCATTGGCCCAATCATTGCCAATTGTCTTTTTTCTGTCTTGTCCGAATAACCATTATTGCTAACAAAGCAATCACGATTAATCCCAGACCCATATTTACCACGTTTTGTGAAGAAAACAATGACTCTTCGATTGTACTTTCATCTTCAACTTCTATCGTGGCGTTAACCAATACATAATTTCCGACTTCATCAGAAATTTCCATCTTGACCTGCCAAATTCCAGTTTGTGAATTCCCAACTTCAAACTGATCTTCAAATTCCATCCCAATCCCAACAGTTCCCGATAAAGTTTTGACGATTATATCATCGTGAATAATTTCTATATTATAATCTACTGAGTCTGATTGCATTGGAATAATACTCCTGACAAAGATTCTTCCAGATTGATCTAAAATCTCGATATTACCAAGTGGTAATTTAGAGTCAAGGGATACATTCCACCAGCTTGAATCTTGGTTTCCAGCAGCGTCAAAAGCGGTACATCTGATACTTGCAGTCATACCATTTAGTAGCACTGAATCTTGAGTCCCCCATGGGTCAAGTGGGAATGTGAAATTAGTTCCAGATAAGTTCTCTTCATACTGCGCTGGAGATGATGTGTCAAAACAACTTACGAATAGTCCAGGTTCAGAAACTGTACCTCTTACCATCAAAGCAGAACTACCATTGACATCTTGTGGGCGATAACTGCCACTTTCACTTAGATAAATCTCAGGAGAAATTCCGTCGTATTCAACTTGCAAATCAAAGCTTCTTTCCACCCCTTTACCTGAGACTAATATGGTATAGTAATTCCAACCTGTTTCCAAATCGAAAACCACTGGTAAATTTTCACCGGTTCCTGTACCTGATGAGACTATGAAACCACCTCCATCGTACTGTTTATCCAGTCTCCAAGTTTGTTCAGGACCAACATATAGTGTTGCTATTGCTTGGTCATAATTCACCAATGTATTATTCCAAACGGCATCTATAGTCGGTGTGTAAACCGATTCATTAAGGCTAAAGGAACGGCATTCTTCTACTATATTTCCACCATCATCCGACATTCGTAAGCATAAATTTTGTTCGCCTATAGATTCAATTTGATAGATCCATCTGCCAATACTGCTTGTGATACTTGGAAGAGATTGCCAATTTTGATCATTAATTTTAACTTGCATTTGTGCAATTTCTCCGGGATTATCCCACTTCACATCTAGAAGATGATGGTTTACTACTTCTTCATCCATCGGATATGTCCAATTCAGAGTAGGGAATATTGAGTCGACCTCGATTATTATATTCTTTTTAGCCCAATTTCCAGCTGAATCCCTTGCCAATAATTCAATGACATTTTCACCTTGGGAAAGATTCACTAAGGCTGCATTCTCAACACCAGAAACAATATCTGAAGAATCGATTTCATTACCTTGCAGCCATATTTTGTCATAATCTGAAGCGGTATACCAGACTACGGCACTGGTTTCATTATGTACCCCTGCATAATTGTGGTAGAAAGTTAAATCAGGTGGATTGGTGTCCTTTTCAATACTAATTTCTAAAACTGTAATACGTCCAGAACGATCTGTCGATTGAATGACATAATTTGTGAATCCTTCTAAGAGAGGTGAAATTGTATAATTGAACCATTTTGGCGCCCCTGTTGAAGTGGAATTATTCCACCCAGTGCCATTTCCAGTTTGATTTAATTCAACTCCATTCAATGTATTGAAAGAGAACTCTTCAGCTAAAATCTGTAATTCTGTTTGACTTTGATTGGTTAACAAACCTTGTGAACTCATTACAGAAAGTCGAGGATTTTCATCATCATGAACAACCCAGTGAGTTGCTGAAGAGGTTTGGCCAAGTAAATCTGTCACATTAAGTAAGGAGGTATGTACTTGACCATCTGTTGACATACTGACATTTATCCACAATTCACGCAGCGTATGGTTCGAGGAACTTAGATTTGTGATATTTACCATAGTTCCAGATATTGTTTTTCCAGTAATTGTCAAATTATCCTGTAATGTTGAATTCCAATGTATATCCGAGGAATTGAAACCAGCTCCGATATCTAAAGCATATGCAGATATTTGTGTTGCATTATAATGTTGCGAACTACTTTGAGGTGAACTGAATGTAACAAGAGGAGGTGTGTCTAGCAAACTGTAGGATAACGGTAAATCAAGCACCCCCCCAATATCGAGTTCAATTTGAATAGCTCCATACCATTGTCCAACACTTGTAGGCATATTGCCAGTGAAATTTATTTCCCAAGCACTTTCAATTTCTCCTCCTAGGCGACTACTACCGTTGGGGTATAGGTTGGAAATTTCTGTCGAGTTTAATTGATTCCAACTATTTACAGTAATATCGTCTCCACCCATTAGTTCTACATCCATCCAAAAAGATGTATTTCCTGAAGGGACATTAAATCCGTGCACTACTATCCACCATTGACCATTAGCAGGTTGGTCGATCTGTATTTTTTCAGCACTATTCCAATTCCCGGATTTGTGTTTTTCTTCACTACCCCAATCGATTATGCCATTGTTATTTTCATCATAGAACGCATACAAATCTAAATCATCACCCATACCATTAGAATCTATATTCAAGACCATAGCGGATAGATTTTCAACCATTATAGGATAATTATATGATGCTGTTGAAACATCACCGGCAGTATCTTGTGATGCGGTTTGATTTTGTAAACGATATCCGCGAGTCCACCCATATTCTGAAATTTGATTAAAGGAAAGATCCATTGTTGAACCAACGATAAGAGTCTCATTTACTATTCCGTTATCCCAATCAGAAACCGTCCATGAATCATTTCCATCCAGAGAAGTTATGTGTCCTACTGAGATATTTACAGGATTATCATTAGTTAATACACCGTGCATTGTGGAGTGTAACAGTATTTGCTTTATTCCTTCGCTGGCATCTCCAACTAAAATTTCTCTATCTTCACCGGTATTTGTTTGACGTTGCCAAATTCCTGAACCTTGATGCATATTTTGAGATGATTGCTCGATGTTTAATACCCAATTTGGATAATCTGATGACATTCCATAGTAGGGGTGTGTGGTCCTTGAAAGTAAGTGTGCATCAATATCGGTAAACCCATTATCTGGCCAGTCGATGTCAACAATCATTTGGCCATGAGCAAGATTCGAAGGCCAATCTACTGCAACTGCTTTCCAATCACCAGATTCTGCCCTCCAGCCCCAACGTTGAGCTCCTTGCATCCAAGTTTCCCTATACAATGTTTGATTAGACAAATTACCATCAATTTCCGGGGGTGTCCAACTGTAAGGACCATTTGCAGCAACAGTAGTAACAAGTGGCAGTTTCCAACTATGATTTTCTGATTCTATCAAAACTCCCGACATATACAATCCAGGTGTAGTATTGGAAGGAACGCTAACTGTGATGTAATTGGGGGTACTACTCAATGCAGGAACTTGAACTGAGGAGATTACACTGACCCAGGGGTCGACACGGTCTGAAAAAGATGTGATATCGATTTGAATTGGAACTGGATCGATTATTGAACTTCTGACATTTTCCATATATGCTGCAAGAATAATACCATCACACATACACTCTGTTGGCATACCATAACGCACTTCCACTTGCGGTGAAGCATACATGTGCGCAGTGACTTCTGAGAATTCATTGTTATCTTCCCACTCGCCATCGCCTACGTGACCATCTCCGTTTGAGTCATTCCAGTATTTACCATCACCATCTGTATCATTCCAGCGATAAAATCGTAAGTATGGTCTATTTTCAGATTCTAGGTTTTGATTTCCATCAAATCCATTTGGAGACATTGATGCTCTAGCTCGCAATAATGTCGCATCATTTGGCATAGTTGAGTTGTTAGAATCACCAGGAATCCAAACTGGCCAAACCTTGTCAGGTCTAGAATCTTGATACCCATCCCAACCATTTGATGAGTTCACTTCCCAATTGTAAACATCATGCGAGGTTGCAACATGGTGAACAGAGGAAATTGTGAAGTTTTGTGAACTATTACTCGGATTGATTATTTCGAAAAGATGGGATGAGTTTTGGCCTGGTAACATCCAATTTATTCCTGCTGAACGATGATATCCTTCATTTGAACCCGGCATCAAAGATGCAGGGATTACTGCCCAAGTACCGTTGTGACCTTGTACAGTCTTAACAGCACGACCTGCATCAAACCATCCTGCACCTTGGGTATTTGGATCATATCCAAGGTCAGAAGAGGTAGACATTACAAGGTCCCGAACATTTTGAGAATCCGGTATGACACCATATCTTTCAAACCAGGCTTGCTGAACCAATGCTAGAAGTCCTGCTGCAATGGGAGTTGAGAGAGATGTTCCTGACCATGAGCGAGTTGCAGAATTAGCATCTGAAACTTCGTTCAAAGTGATATCACCTGTGGCCGACCAGCCAACAGCGACGATATCTGGGTCCATTCTTCCTTGAGAATTTGGACCACGATCTGACCATGAAGCGATCTCACCCCATGTATTGCCAGCACCTTGCCCTGTGCGTGATGAGGCTGCACCTACGGAAATCACTCCTGGAGAACCGCCCGGGCTAGCAACTGTTCCGTAACCATGTCCGCCATTTCCTAGAGCAACCAGATAGGTAGTATTGATTGAATATACACGGGTCAACCAATCAAGATACATCGACCTTTCATCTGAGCCTGCATCTATTGCCCCTGAATAACCAAATGAAAATGAGCCAATATTGGCCTCGTCTCCAGTATCGGGAATTCCATCATAACCCTCTGCGACAAATCTCCAAGACTCAAAATCGGTTCCACCAGCATAATAATTCCCGATTGAAATTAACGTGGCGTTTGGCGCCATACCCTTCACAGCTCCGTTATTCACTACACCTTGTGCAGCAACTGCTGAAGCGCATAGAGTCCCGTGGCTACCTCCTGGGCCACTATTTTCATTGAGCATGAACATTACTAGTTCTCCATTATTTGGTATACGATCAGAATAGCCATTTCGAGTGGAATATGTTGGTGCGAATGGCAAACTAGTATTACCATCTGCAATCCAATAGATCATACCAGCAGAAACATCCCATAACCCATCATTATTGGTGTCTAAACCTGCAGTTTCACTACCCTTACGCATAGGCTTTTCATCATCAAAACGGCCATCTAAATCAATATCAACATATACAGAGGTATATTCTCCTGAAACCAAATCATCTACTACTAGAACTGGGACTTCATCACCAGCAATAGAGACGAGATTGGAATCTGGATGAAGTCCATGATGATAAATTCCAGAAAGAGAGGTTACACCAGTAACATCCAAGCCTTCATTATCTGTCAAATTATCACTATCATTGTCATAATCCACTTGCGATGTGTCAGAATACCAAGACTTTTGTTCTGCAGGATATGCATCTCCATCTCTAATCCAATTTGAAATAGACACTTCATCAAAAGCGATAGGCCAACCATCCCATGAAGAATTATTATCATCGACCCTTGCTTGAGTCCCATTCAAATCAGGGTGAGCAAAATCAATTCCAGAGTCTAGAATTGCAACTTTAATTCCCTCACCTGTGATATTTAGGTCATGTGCAACAGTGGCATTGTGTATTTCTTGGCTGACTACTGTATTTGGTTCTGCATCAAAAAAAGCACCAGCAGGTTTTGGAGAGCCGATAATATCATGAATTGCAATCACACCATGAATTCCTGGTAGTTTTGCAACTAGATAGCCGGGGAGAGTTACTACACGATGCTGAAGAACTCCATCCAGCGATTCAGGATATGTCTCTACTAAGTCACCAGGTGACTGCTCGGGTAGTAGACCATGTTCCTGCTGGAAACTATGTAGTTGTGACAAAACTATTGTTAAAACCATGACTTCAACCTCGTCTTGGGAAGTATAGTATTCTAGAGAGGGAAGGACTACTGCTCCCGGTTCATCAAAGATTGAAACCGAATTTGGTTGTGCGGAGGTAGGCGCAATAGGAGAATTAGAATCCACATCCAATACAACTTGCGACCATGTCGAGAGGAGCAAAATTGCAACCAAAGCGACAGGACGCATGCCTCCTTGGGAGTCATTCAAGCACATATGCTGTTCGCTGTTTTGACATGGTAGTCCTGCTCGGATTTGAACCGAGGTACCCGGGACCAAAACCCGAGATGATGGACCGCTACACTACAGGACTCCACCCCTGCCGAGAAAGACTTACTCAAAGTTATTTTCGCCTATCACTTCACGAGCCGATGTGATAAATTCATTCAAATCAAGCCCTTGTTCATCCTCATAAAGACGAGCCATTAGAGCCATGTCTAATTTGTCAAGATACTTGACAAAACGGGCCTCTGCGGTCACGCCAGCCTCATATTCTTCGAATAAATCAAGCCAATATGGCGCTAATTCTTGCATTGCATTTCGTTCATCTTTTGCCTTATTTGAGACATCATCATGCGGAGTTAGGTCGCCGACAACAATTTCGGGTAAATCATGAACAATACACATCTCGATTACTCGTAATCGATTCAGTTCCTCTGGGCAATTTTTCATAGCCAAAATTGCCATTCCCCAGGAATGTGCTGCTACACTCTCGGGTTGATCCACACCTGCTCTAACCCAGCCAGTTCTCAAAAGGTGTTTGAGAGCCATCCATTCACGCATGACAGGGCTAAGCAAATCTAGCATTAGGACTCATCGCTAAATTTTATGGAGAAGGTTGATATGTTGTCGCCATAATTAGGTGGCATGGGTTCCCGATGGGATGGCTTTCAAAATAAGCCGAAAAGAAAAAGACGTGTTGCAATAGATTTTTATGAATTTTGTACATTCATAGTATTTGTTTCGCTTGGATTGTTAGGTCTTTTAATAATGATTAAGAAGCCTGATGGCTGGTTTGACCATGTTTCTGATGAAAGGAATGCAATAATTACGATTGGATTTTTAATCACAGGATTGGCTTTGGTCAAATTTGATAGTTCAGCAAGGAGGAGAGCGGCAAAGCAATTTCATTATGACCTGGCTGAATATGAAACGCTTAGAACAAATTGGCTTGAACTACAAGCAAGCAAACTGGAAATGGAAAAACAATATTCAATGCAATACATGAATATGAATAATGAAGTTATTCCAGCGCCACCGGAAGAAACCAAAGAACTTGTAGAAATAAAAGAATCTTAGCAAAGCGACCATGGAAAGGTCCAATATGATCCTGGTAAAGTTGTAGTAATACAATTGAATGATGAACAGGATTTGCGTATTGGAGTGGTATTATTTGCAATAATTATCCTGATTTTGACATTGGGAGTCATCGTATTTCCAATTATTGCACTGTTCACTGTACCTACCTATTTAGCATTATTATTTGCCATAAGTTCCGAAAGAGTTAGTTTACAATCATCTGGTAGTGATGATGATTCAAGTGAAGAAGAATGAATTCACTGGTCTATCGCTTCGGGTGTTTTTGAAAGATCTCTAGTGATATTCTTTTGATGGGATTCAATAGTTCCTCCACCGATTTCTAATAACTTAGAATCGCGCCAAAGACGTTCAACGATATACTCTGAAACATAGCCATAGCCACCCATCACCTGAATTGCTGAATCCGCTATTTCCTTGGATGCTGTTGTAGAAAATAATTTCACACCATCACTATCCAATCTGTGGCCCTCGCCGCCTAAACTCATACTAGCTGCAGTATCGTAAACATATGCTCGCATAGCACGGTATTTCGCCCATGCCTCACCAATATAACGCTGGATTTGACCGAAGTCACGAATTCTTTTGCCAAATGCTTCTCTGTCAGTGGCATACTTATTCATCTCACTGAGAGAACGACGAGAGATTCCTAATGCCATTCCTGAAAGGGCAAGTCTCTCAATTTCTAAATTTCTCATCATGTGGATCATTGAATCACCAACTCCTCCAACCAAATTATTTGGAGATACGATGCAGTTGTCAAATACTAATTCTGCTGTATTGGAAGAACGCATTCCGGTTTTGCCATCGATTTTTTGACCTACAGAATAGCCCTCAGTACCTGCTTCGACCAAAAAGGTCGAAATCTGAGCACGATTTTTGTCATCAAGACCGGTTTTAGCATATACCCATACAATATCAGCAGGGGTTCCATTGTCATCTAGACAGCCGTTTGTAATCCACATCTTACGCCCGTTGATTACCCAATTACCATCAGAATTAATTTCCGCAGTTGTCGAAAGTCCCATCACATCGGTACCGACATCCGGTTCACTCATTGCCATAGCAGAAATCCACTCGCCAGAGCAAACCTTTGGCATAATCAGTGACCTTTGCTCATCACTACCATTTTGTTCTAAATTATTTACAAATAACATTGAGTGTGCAAGATAGGCAAGTGCAAAACCAGGATCACTGGCAGATAATTCCTCATGCACAATTACTGCTGCAGTTGCATCTAGTCCAGCTCCGCCATAACTCTCATCGACAGTAAGGCCAAGAAGTCCCATCTCGCCCATAGAGCGAAGTAACTCGAGATTGAACTTCTCATCACGGTCATGTTCCAATGCCTGAGGTTCGACAAACTCATTTACAAAGTCACGAACCATTTCCCTTAACATCGAATGCTCTTCGCTGGGATTGGCAATATCCATGGTACTCCCCATGTAGCCGGGTGAAGATTCTACTTTTGTGTCTTCGGTTTCAACGAGCAATCTTTCTTGCTAACTTTCTTGGAGAGTTTTCACGACCCAATGATGGGCGGTTTTTTGCACGACGAACTGCTCTTCGAGTCTTTCTTTTTCTCTCAGAGCGAGCAACTTTCTTCGCCCTTTTACCAACATGGCGTAAATGACCAGAAGTGATTTCAGGTTCTGCTGGCAGATGGGTATCAATTCCAGCTCTAGCCAACACATCCTCAGCGATTCCTCTGGATGAAACAACAGTAGCATCCTCAACTATTCTTGAAGCCATATGGCGAAGAGAATCTCCATTGGTAACAATTGGCAAATTATTCTGTTCAACAATTACATGTTGTTGTATTTCCAATTGTTCTTTCATCAGTGAAGCTAAGAAATTCTTAGTTAAATCAACCTGCTCACGCTCAGTCATATGCATCCCATCCAGTAGTCAGGGACGCTGAAGCAGTTATGAAGATTCGGTGTCTAAAAAGGGCTATAAAGCCGTTTTAGAGAGTGATAAAAATACACCAAATACACCTAAATGAAAGAAAAATGGGGCCGTGACCGGGAATTGAACCCGGGCTGGCAGGACCACAACCTACCGTGCTAACCCCTACACCATCACAGCCATTGGGATTCGGACCACCGGCAGGCCGTATTTATCATATTCGTAGCAATTAGTGACTTAGAACACCGCTCCATTGAAGAGATATCGTGTTAGAGGACCCATTATGCGCAGGGTGGCAATCACTATTCTTCTCCTCCTAATTATGCCAATTTCGATGGTCGAAGGACGTAGTGTTCATGCAACTTACGAAGTAGATCTATTCCCAAATGGTGATTTGGAAAACTCCTCGCAATGGGATATTAAGGAACATTTGTCATTTACACCCGAAAGTAATCCCGAAAATGGCGAACATACTTCTGGAATGATTGCAGATAACAAAATAACCATGGGAATTGATATGCCGCAAAATATTGATTCCCAAACTTTGTGGTCTAGTTCTACAAGTACTGATTCAAATGCTACAATGGGTTCTCCAGATGGGGCATATACTTGGTCTACAGGACCTAATATTACCATGGGTGGTTTCCAGACATCAGGATTAGAAAATAATATCATTACTAGTGTAAGTCTATTGATTCACTTCGAGGTACCAAATGAATTGCAACAGGATAAGATTAGATTTTCTACAATCAATAATGGATTTCATAATCTGGTCAAAAATTGGGGCAATACTCAAACCGGTTTATTTTACATGACCAATGGATGGTCAATTAGTATTTCAGATTCCAAAAATTGGTCTTGGAATGAAATTGCAAATATGCAAGTTAATTTGGATTATGTATCCGTAGGTGGAACTGATGATTCCCAACTAAGGGTTGACGCAGTAGGTCTGAATATAGAAATGCAAACACCATGGTATGGTGCTGAAAGAGTTACGGCTTCTAGTTCTAACCAGGTAGATTCATGGCCGATTTTGGATTTTGACTTTACAACTGGACAATTGAATCAAGTATCTTCTGCACCATGTGGATTAGATTCAGATGGAGGAACCTGGACTACCGATTCTATCGCTAAGCCAGATGGTCAATCATGGGGTAGGATTCACATTGAACATAATGATGAACAGAATGGAACTGTTTTGATTGAATATATGGGTTCATCAGGCTCATGGGATAATATTTCAAATGGATTAATTCCTATCGCTGGAGAAGAGGTTATGTTCAGATTTACAATAAGCAATACATGCTTAACCAAAGCTTGGATTGATATCAACGATCCTACTATTCACATAACTGGTAACATTCAAGGTCAAACATTGGGGATTACTGAAAATCTTTCGGCTTGGACAGTGGTAGTTAACGGGGACACAATAAGCAATAATCCAATTACCGACATTGGCAATTTCGAAATGGTACTTCCAATAGGCCATTTACTTGATAGTGACATATTGTATTTGAATATCACAATTAAGGCCTTTTTCACTTGGGATTCCGATGGTAGTGCCAATAGCCTATCAGTGGTTATAAACAGTGTAAATGTAGACGGGGGTTATGAAATTGAATACGATGAAGACCCTCATTGTATGCTAATAGGTAATCATGAGTTACAAGAAGACGGAGGAGGCTTAATCCTACCATTGTTGACTCAATGTAGTGATGACCGCACAGATTCGCAAGAATTGGAAGTTACTTTTGACAATAGTAACTCAAACCTAATCGAAGTTGATTTGACACAAGGACAGATTCGAGTCATACTGGTGGAAGAAGCATATGGAGTTGCTGAGATTACAACTACAGTAATGGATAGTGCTGGAAATACTTGGTCAGAAATTTCAACCTTCACAATAGCTGAGGTTGATGATGCGCCGGTACTAGGTGAATTCCCTCCAGTTGTTCCTGTCCAACATCAACAAGTTACTGAGGTACCATTTACGATTTATGATGTGGATTCTAATGATGATGAGATTACAATTTCAACAAATCGTTCCTGGGCTAGTATCGATATGACACAGGGAGTAGTGGTCGTTGATGCTCCTACGCCAGGATTTACTTCGGTACTG
>CEQM01023466.1_pt1 | contig 11334 bp, 6 predicted proteins | sample 531111 | NCBI WGS metagenome assembly CEQM01 (sample SAMEA2621278, study PRJEB7988) | marine metagenome | biome: marine biome (ENVO:00000447); feature: deep chlorophyll maximum layer (ENVO:xxxxxxxx); material: "saline water (ENVO:00002010), including plankton (ENVO:xxxxxxxx)" | depth 120 m
GTTTCAATCAATCCTTTACGGCCGTTGAAATGTTTGAGTAAGCGTTCACTCAAATCTTCCTCATCAGCAGGAAGACTTGCAAGGAACATTGCTCTTGATTGTAGTTCAGTCTTTACTTTTGCAGGATCTTCACACCCAAACACTCCGTCATTGATCTCGACATCGAGTTTCTTCAAGAGACCAACACCTGGTCCAGCCTCATGTCTTTCGAAGGAAGCTTGTAATTTCTGCATTGTTGGTTCGTCTTGAGCTTGCACCCATCTCCATAGCCTCGATTCAAGCAGGCCGTCAGAGACTGCTTGTCTTCCTTTATCAGCGAGTTTTACAGTACGTCGAACAAGTTCATCGATATTGACAAAACCTTTGTTTGAAAGACCATGTCCTGCCCCTACTACAATCGCTTGGTCCGTCCAACCACATGCTTTCATGACGTCTTCAAGAGACCATGTGTGAGCAGGTTGCCCAAGCATTGCCCGTAGCATCCTACGTTCTGGATTCGACAACCCAGATGATTCGGTCATAACGTTTCCACCCCCTCAAAGGGTTTCAATTCACCGCCTCAATTTAGACAAAAGTCTCAATCATCGTCTGTATCGAACATAGCAAGGAGATTCAACACTTCACGCTGACGCTCTTCCATAGCCGTTCGTTCTTTCTTAGGAAGATCTGGATCCTTCAATGCTTCAGCAATCGTCTCGAGTTCAGCCCGTGCATCATCACGTGATTTTTCGAGTTTCCTACGTTCTCTCTGCATCTTACGCTTAGCAGTTCGTTGTGTTGTAGCTTCTGCTTGAGTGTAGATGCTGTCGGAAAGTTCGACAGATGTTGGGAATGGAATGTTGATGTTTTCGTTACCAAACCGTTCATCGACGTTTCGTAACAGCCAGTCTTTTGCAACCCATTCGTCGCTGTAGTCTTCAACCCATGTGTAAACACGGAAAACTTTTGCAAAGTCCCCAAGTTCATTGAGTAGAATTCTTGGTTCTGGGCGATCGATAACGTACGGGCATTCTTTCGCAAGTTGAAGGAGCGTATACTTCACGTGATCGATATCTTCTCGGTAATCGACTCCTACGTCAATAACCACCGATATACGGCGAGCAATTCCATCTCCGCCACCTCGTGCGTGGTTGATGATTTTGGATTCGACTAAGGTGTTGTTAGGGATAACAACCAGGCGCTCATCTCTGTCGAGAACTTTCGTGGACAAGATACCTACGGAAACCACAGAACCTAGGGTATCTTCAACCTCAATACGGTCGCCAACCTCAAATGGTCTGTCGATTGAAAGTAGGAACGAGTTGACGATGTTTCCTAACGTCTGTTGGACTGCTAATCCGATAATCAAGGAGAATACCGCTAACGAAGCGAGAATTCCCAACAATTCTATATCGAGTTGATCCAATGCGAAATACAGACCAGCAAACCAAACAACTGCTCTGAGGAAGAAGACGATAATGGAATTGCTTCCAGATACTGTTACACTTCCTTGAGAACTAAAACGATCCATCAATACTGGAATGAGATGCTTGATTGAAACGCTGAGTATGGACGCACTGAGTATGACATAGAAGGCAGCAAACATTGGTTCTGTCGTATCGAATGTTGCACCATCAGTGCCAAGAATCCATCGAATCGTCAGTTGAGCACCAAGAGCAATAATGAATGCATAGGTTCGATTAGCAAGCGGGCGATGCAGATGGTCATCCCAGTCAACTTCTGTTGCAGTTACAAACTTCCACCAAGGTCGAATAACAAGGTACTTTGCGACTAAGAGACCGAATAAAATCAAACCAAATGCAATAGCAAGTCGAATGTAATCGTTGAGAGCATTCACATCATCAATGTAGCCTTGTATGTCCATCTTGTAGACTTCCTTATTCAAAACGGCCATTATAGAGATATAAAAGCATGATACCTATAGTGATGATTTTGCTGGATTAAGAGTTATCAAAAAAGAGCACAATTTTGCCAAGAGAGAGAGACAACATCAAAGAGGTAATCGATGAGAGATGGGCATGTCGGAACACATTGCTAAACCAACCAACATAAATTTAATCAATTCTTCCTTTTTAATAGGGACACCAATTTTAGCCTTGACGTCACTCATTTACTATTCGATGAATTATGGCATATCATGGTTTGAACCTGTTATTTTCTTCTTCTTTTATTTTGCATCAGGATTGTCCATCACCGCTGGATACCACAGATTGTTTAGCCACCGCACACACAAAGGCGCGTGGCCACTTCGTTTATTCTATGCTCTCTTTGGAGCAGCAGCATTCCAAAATTCTGCAATCAAATGGTGCAGCGATCACAGACGCCATCACCTCAAAACCGATGAAGAAGAGGATCCTTACTCGGTGACCCGAGGTTTCATGTGGGCTCACATTGGATGGGTTATGGTCGATGAAGGCGATGAAATTGTCGAGCATGTCGAAGACCTGCAAGCGGACAAAATCTTAGCATGGCAAGACCGCCACATTTTCCTGATCGGTTTCCTTATTGGAATCGTTTTACCAGGCCTCGTCGGATTTGCCTTGCTCGGAAATCTCCACGGCCTGCTTGGAGGGATGATCTACGGTGGATTCCTGCGTGTTGTCATCGTTCATCACGCAACCTTCCTCATCAACTCTGCAGCCCACACATGGGGCACACAACCATATTCAACAGCAAACACTTCGAAAGATTCACCACTGCTTTCTTTCTTTACATTTGGAGAGGGGTACCACAACTTCCATCACACGTTCCAAGCTGATTATCGTAACGGACATCGATGGTACCATTGGGACCCATCAAAGTGGTTGATTCAATGTGCATCTTGGATTGGATTGACAAAGGACCTCCATAAGATTCCTGACAAATCAATCGAATCACGACGCATGAAAACAACGTTCGAACGTAAGGCAAAAGGACAATTCATCGAAAGTGATTATCAAGAGAAACTGACCGATTGTATAGCGCAACTTCGGAAAGGATTCACGGATCTAATGTCGCGCAGAAAGGAATACAAACAAGCCAAGAAGTCGAAAAAAGGACAAAGCAAAAGCAATTGGAAATCAATGAAAGAAGCTCACAGGATGAGAATCAAACAGTGTAAGATGAAGATTGCTGAGGCACGTATTGAATTCAAAGCACTCATGAAATCTATGAAGCGAAGTACGAAACCTGTTTCTGCTTAATCTTCAGACTCAATACGCTCAACAGCAACACACGGAATGGTGTGTAAGCAATCTTTGTTCATCTCCATATCGGACGGTTCAATCAGAGGTTGTAGTTCACCCATACCCTCCAAGAGGCTTGGGCCTGCTGCCAGATAGTAGACTGAGCCAAGTCCATCTCTTGAATTCTCAGCGCTTGAGTTCGGGTTTGTTGCGCATTCACCAGTGCATCCATCTGCAAAAGCAACGTAGACACGTCCTTCTCGATCAATGTGCAAATCATTGAAATCTAGTAAATTACGATTGGAACCACCAATGTCACGACAGTCCCCTGAATTCAAACAAATCGAACCTCGCTGCACAGGGTCATCAGTAACCTTGTAGGTATGGAAAACTGGATTATCATCCAGAGCATTGAGACTGTATGTAATGTAGAGATGGTAGGTTGCATTGTTCGGTGCAAAGTGGGCATTACCATCCCATGGATTCCCGTCAAGATCAGATTGGTTCAACATTTCTGAATTCTCGCTTCCCAGATAGGTTATAGCAATCCTACCGGGGTCCCCTGCATCGGTTTGAGGGAAGACTGTGGAGATCACTTGATTTGGAGAAATTCGAAGACTTTCCTGCTCCCATGTTTCGCCAGAATCGATTGAACGTGACATGTAAATACCTTCATCAGCCCCTGTCCAAACGTGATATGCATTGGAAGAAGTGTCTGTTGAAACCTCTGAATTCTTTCGAGGATATGGCGTCCCTACGTCTTGACCCATGGATTCTTCGAACCAAGAAAACCCATTGTCTTTTGAAACGATGACCGTAGGAGTTTCGACTCTTGGCGTCACATACACGGTTCCGTCAGGTGCTGTTGAAATTGCTCCATGAAGACCACCATTTGTTGTGGCAAGACCAATGATTTGGCCACCTGCCTCAAATGTTGCACCACCATCGAAACTGGTGAAACAGAAAATTCCTGCAAGTTTGTTGTAGCAATAATACACCGCTGTTTCATAGAAACTTCCTGTGAATTGACCCAACGCGCCATAGCCTGAAGTGGTCCATGGTCCACTTGCAAGTTTGATGTGATCGTTGATAGGAGTGGTTCCTGAGTCATGCGGATTGCCCAACCAAGATTCACCATCATCATCACTCCAACAAATCCATGATGTCTCAAGACCAATCATTTGAACGTTGAAAATTCGGTCAGTAATTGGATCAACCCAACCATAGGGATCGCTTGTTGTTGGAGAACATTGCACTGGATCTTGAGTCTCTTCCCAAGTCACACCACCATCACAAGACCGCATGACTTTCTCCATTGCAATGAAGAAAATACATCCACTTGATGTGATTCCAATACTCGGTTCTTTTCCGGTTTCACCAACATCACTGAATTGGAATGTCATCTCAAGAGGAGCAGCATTTGTAGCATCTCCATTTTTGTCCGTGATGAAGTAATTGGTGTCAATTTCAACCTCAGGTTCTTCCACTTCGACGACTTCTTTATTTCCAAAACATCCAGAAAGTGAAAGTGTCAACATTAGGAACGCCAACAGTATTGCTAGGCTACGCATGGGATGACGTCACAAGGGTTACATAATGACCTTCCGATAGACAATTATCGTGTTTTCTTACTCATTTATCTGAGAATTCATTGAACTCTTCGAACGAAGGCGCTACTGTAGGACGATTCTCAGGTTCGCTTTTGTTGAACTCATCTTGTTGCTGTATCCAGTCTTTTCCAAGACCATCCGATTCAGATCGTGATCGGCCTTGAATAAACAGTATGAGCAACCCAATTATAGCTAAGCCAAGTGCAATTCTCCAGCCGAGATCAAACAATGAATCCATTCCAGCTTGTTGTGGAAACCAATCATTTGAATCAGCCACGCCGTCTCCATCACTGTCGTATTTGGCATTCTTATCGAAGGGGAATACATCCGCATTATCGCCTAATCCATCACCATCCGAGTCAAGCCATTCGAATGCACTGTCTGGAAAGGCATCAGCATTATCTCCTACGCCATCAAAATCCGAATCATAGCATTCGTTAGCATCAAATGGCCAAACATCTTTGTTATCACCACAACCATCGCCATCAGAATCAAGCCATTCTGTTGAATCATTAACAAAAGCATCGAGATTATCTCCTACACCATCCAAATCAGTATCATACCATTCAGATGAATTCAAAGGAAAAGCATCACTATTATCGCCAAATGTATCGTTATCACTGTCATACCATTCAGAAGCATCTTGGGGAAACACATCACCGTTGTCACCGTAACCATCCCCATCTGCATCGGACCATTCATCTCCATCAGAAGGGAACGCATCAACTGAGTCCGAAATTCCATCGCCATCTCGATCTGGACATCCCAGAGGAATCAACGAGAGACCAAATTCGTACGGACAATCATCGCTGTTATCTCCAACTCCATCAGAATCCCAATCAGACCATTCTTGTTCATTAGCAGGGAACGCGTCGTTATTGTCTCCAACACCGTCTTCGTCTGTATCGATGCATTCTTCAGGATTCAGTGGGAATTCATCGCTGTTATCTCCACATCCATCACCATCCGTATCAGCCCATTCAAGTGGATCGAGGGGGAATGCATCAAACCCATCCTTGTACGAATCATAATCGGAATCTGGATTTCGGGGATCGGTTCCAATTTGATTTTCCTGGAGGTTTGAGAGACCATCGCCATCGATATCAAGATCTTCAACATCAGAACATCCATCGGAATCTAAATCTGCAACGTGAAGGCCAATGATGCCTTTTGGACATTCATCATCGTAATCGGGAACAGAATCATTGTCATCATCCCAATCCTCAGAATCAGAACAACCGTCGCCATCATAATCGATAAGATTTGGACTGAATGGACATGGATCGATTGCATCATTCATCCCATCACCATCAGAATCTTTCTGCTCATCAGAGCAACCCGATTCATCAACGGTTGCACCTAAAGTCGTACCTGGGCACTCATCCTTTGCATTGAGAACAAGGTCTCCATCATCATCACGCTGAGCCCAAGAACACCCGTCTGAATCAACTGTTGAGACATCATCTGTCCAGATGCACAAATCCATGCCGTCAACAACGCCATCTCCGTCAGTATCGGCTTGTCCGATTGCTTCTATCGCAAAGCGTCCAATGTACTGATGCATCATCCGAGTTGGATGTGCTTTATCGAAGAAAACATATTCGTCAACATTCGAAACCACTGGATCTCCGTTGTTACAGATTGGAAGAGGTAGCAAACCAACACCACCAGAACATGCTGCAGATTGTGTGTTGACAAGGCCTAAGGCATCCTTGTTGACCATGATATCATTGAAGATAGCATAGGCATCGATTGAATGAACCTGTATTCCTAATTCAGCCTGCAAATTCGTAATCAATGTAGCCAGTTTACCATTGTAGGATACGACCTCAGAACCAATGTTCTGTTGTTGAGTTTGACTCCGACTTTGAATCTCTGGAGTTTTTTCCAACGGTGGTAAGTTTGGAATGATGAACTCATCAGCCCCTGCTGCAACCAATTGCCGAATGTGACTTTCCATGTTTGCAACAATCGTATCAGAATTAGCAGTACCATAGAGGAAGTCATTTCCTCCAGCCCACAACGTTACAACATCATTCGATGCGAAATTCGATTGAACATTGGTGGTATAACTCGTGATTTGAGTTCCGACGTTCGGTAAGAGAAGGTAGGAAAAACCTGCTCCAGTCTGTGACCCACCGAACGCTCTGTTATCACCAGGTTGTGTTCCTGAACCAACCGTTGTCGTCACGCCATAGGCTTGAGATACGTATTCAACCCAAACCATTCCATTTGAAAATCTGCCTTGCCAGTAAGGAGGAACATCAGGAACATTGAGGATTGAGTCCTTGGCGTTCCCCATATCGCTTAATGAATCTCCGAAAGCAACAAGGTTTCCGATTGGTGCAATCTTGCGGTTTTGAAACATGGTAAAGGAGTGATCGTCTTGGGAAAGAATTCCTCCAGTAGAATCGAGCAAATTAGCACTGAAAGTGTAGAAATGTTCGTTGCTGTAAATGTGCTTGAGTTCAATCACCTTAGCCGTAATAGTACCTGTTGCTTTGAATGTTAGCGAACCATTTGCAACGAGATTATTATTGACATCTCGCACATCCCAAATGAGTGTAAAATTCGTATTGTACGGGGCATTTTTCAACTCGATTTGGACAGGAATCGTCTCATTTGAAAGCCAGTCATAGCGAGATAATTCAACATCAAATTCGATCGCTCTACCTTCTGCTTGCGCATTTGACAAAGCGACTTGACTGGTCATCAAAAGAAAGACCAGCAAGACTTGAATGCGCATATAAGACCACAACCAATAACTCATCTAAAAGAGGCCACACATAAAACAACACCGACCTATACTGTCATGAAATTAAGAACTTGCCTTATCGAGTCGATTTACCATCAGAGTCATGATTGACTGCCTGATAGCATCCTCTTGTTGTTTTGAAAACCCAAGTAATTTCATAATCGGTTCTTCCAATGCAATCCTGTCAGGCATTGACATTTCAGAAACCACATCTTGGATTGGTCTTTGAAGGAAAGATTCCAGAACCTCGGGTTCAAAGTGAAGAGAATCAAAATCTGGAACTGGTATTTTCTTGACTTCATAGACCGGAGTCTTTAGTGCACCTAATCCAAGAGAATTGAAACTCGTAAGCAACTTGTGTAAGATGATTGGAGAGCTGTTTAGCCAAACACATAACTTCACTGCATCGACAGTATCATCGATCAAAGTGATACCATAGAATTTGTCTGAATGAGTAATTGAGAAATCGTTTAAACAGACTCTGTGCGATGAGCCCATCGTCTCCATCCACAAGATATGAGCAGCATCACTTGGATTAACATTATACCAAAACTTCCTTGAACGGCACGTAGAGGCTTGATGATATCCTTTGGATTCTCCATGATGAATATAGGAAAGAGCAGAGGATTTGGCGATTGATTCCTTTGAACGTGAACAAGAAAAAAGATGCTCTGATCGATTAGAAAGACTGGTACGAATACTCTGACACTCAGCAGGTCTTCGAAGAATTTGATGAAGAAATTCTTCTTCAATGTCATACATCTCAATTTCTTGTTCATTCATGAAGAAGAATTCATTGGCTCCAGTTGAAGGGCCTCGACGTATTTGAGCCAGTTGTTGCAATTCGCAGGATTGCGGCTTGAGTGCATCAATCAATTGAAAATAAATCCTTGGTGCTCTATGAAAGAGTGACAGCCTTTGGCCTCCATAGATCCCTTGACTATCAAGACCAGATTGGAACAACTGTTGTTGTGAAATTGTCATTACATTTCGTAACGTTTGAGATCCAATGGATACGGAAAAATCTCCTTCCAACATTACAAAGTTTGTATCCTTAGGCTTTGATTTACGAATGATTGAAACGATTGTATTGATATCTGCGTTACTAAATTGCTTCTTCTTCCTCGAATCAATAAGTGAAATGATGTGAGTTTTAGTTAACAGGTATTGTTGCAGATGGTTGCCAAAACGAGAATCGAGCCAACTGTTTGAACAAATGAAGATTTGAACTCCATCTGGACGCAGAAATTCATTTGCCCGAGCGAAGAAATAGCAATATAAATCTGAAGTTTTATCCACCGGAGAAGGTTTTGAAGATGCATATTGTTGAAGCAATTCTTGCTTGTAATCAGAATCGATATGTCCGTGACGAACATAAGGAGGATTAGCTAAGACGAGATCGAATCCACCATTCGTGGATTGGACATCTTGGACACATTTCGGCCCAGGCCCAAGTAAACTATCCATTGCTTCAAGATTGAATATCTCAGAAGAAGTGGTGAGTGGATTTACTGAATCAGTAGCTAAGGAGAGCCACAAGCGACACATTGTACGAGTCACTGCTTTTGGATCGATATCAATTCCAAAAATAGATTGCGAGATAAGTTGGTACTTTAGATCAAACCTAGACAGATGAACATCAGGGAAAGAGAAGGAAAGTGTCTCATAAATTCTGAGAAGTTCTTCCAGTAAACCAATCAGATATGCACCTGAACCACAAGCATGATCAATCGCTTTAATAGAAAGCAACTCATGCTTCAATCCCTTGATTTGAGAGGGTGATAAATGTTCAATAGAACCCTTGTCTACTAAGTTCCTAATTTGTTCAAGCGTCAGATTTGTTCGCTCTTCTAGAATCAGTATGATTCCCTCGTCACACATGTATCGTACAACAGGTTTGGGTGTGTAAAATACACCCGTATGCTGTCGATTGAGCATAAGTTCCTCAAACAAAGTTCCAATAATCTCAGGGTTGATTGAATCCGAAGAATCGAATTCATTCATACTGAAATTATAATTATAAAATAGACCCTCTCTTCCCGTGAGGGACAACATAATCTCATCAGAAAAATCCCATTTCAGACCATCAAGAGAAGACTCGAAAAAGAGATCTAAATTCATCAAAAGAACCGACCCATATGCCTCATTTTCTTGATGTCCTTTCACAGAAAGACCCTTGGAAAAGAGGGGCTTGAAACGTGATGAATAAACCGACATTAATCCAATACCGCCTGCATTACACAGAGCAGAAAGGTAGTTTGAATTTCCTTGATATACAAGCCATTTTTTCTCTTCCAAAAATCGAAGAAAAAGAAGGCGAAGGAACAAGTTCTCAACAATACCGTGAGCCTCTTCTTGTGAAAGTTTTGAATTTTGGAGAAGATGATCACTTACGTTTTGAAATTGCTCTTTACAGTCCTTAATGAACTGACCCGAGTAAGAAGAGGTTGTTTTCTCATCCTCCATATCCGAACCTCCTTAGCATCCACTGTCCACATACAAGTCTTAGTCTCACCTCCTAGAACATTGAAAAAATCAATCAACTGATGTTGGGAACATTTATTCAACCCACGTACAGACAGAGAATCATGTCCGATGAAGAAGAGACCTGGAATGTAAGCGATGCAATGAATAAAATCCGTGCTGCTCTTGCAGAAAATAATCAATCAGTCGAAGATCTCTTTGCATCTATCGATGGAGATGACGATGGGCGAATCAATGGACCTGAACTCTACAAGGGACTTCAGAGTGTTGTGGGTGACAAACTTTCACCGAACCAAGTTTCAATGATCATCAAAGCACTTGATACCAACGAAGACAATCGAATTGATCTCGGTGAACTTCAATCCGGTCTTTCTTCAGAAGAAGAGTAAACAGGACAAGTTCCTCCGCTTGTTCTATGCCAGTACCGAATGGCAGCGGTCTTGTCGAAACTACCCCCTCTTGTTTTAGGTAAGAAGCAGGAGAGTGTGATGTTCAGGAAGATGAAACATTGTTTGTTTCATCAACGACTTGAGGGAAAACGATGGAAGATTTCGACGAACTTGGCTTATCTGATGAACTTCTACGTGCTGTAAAGTCAGAAGGTTACACAACTCCAACACCCGTTCAGGCATTGTCCATCCCTCCTCTCTTAGAAGGAAGAGATGTCCTCGGTGTTGCTCAAACTGGGACTGGAAAAACAGCTGCTTTCGCTCTACCTGTCTTACAAGTCATGAGTCGCTCGAGGCCTCAAGGAAAAAGATTCATTCGAGCTCTTGTCCTCTCGCCTACGAGGGAATTAGCTGCTCAGATCGATGAACGATTCTCAGTCTACAGTGAGCATTTAGATCTCAGACACAAAGTCATTTTTGGAGGTGTCAAACAGAATCCTCAGGTTCGTGCATTGGAAAAGGGACTCGATATTCTCGTTGCAACACCTGGACGATTACTCGACCTTATTGGTCAAGGATTCATTGACTTAGGTCGTGTCGAATTCTTCGTTCTCGATGAAGCAGATCAAATGCTTGACATGGGATTCATCCGAGATATACGAAAGGTATTGAAACTTCTTCCAAAGAGAAGACAGAATCTCTTGTTTAGTGCTACGATGCCAAAATCAATTGCAGAATTAGCTGAATCATTCCTTCGCGATGCAATCATGGTCGATGTCAGTCCAGAAGAAGTCACTGTAGAACGAATCGAACAGAAAATCATGTTCGTTCGAAAAGCCGACAAACGTCGTATCTTGGTCAAGATTATCAAGGGAGAAAAAGTTGAGAAGGGTATTGTTTTCACTCGAACAAAACATGGTGCAAATCGGCTC